>Ga0209578_10000138_pt1 | contig 142168 bp, 99 predicted proteins | sample tdAd472_FD_187127 | JGI IMG/M metagenome (GOLD analysis project Ga0209578, IMG submission 187127) | Marine sediment microbial communities from the Atlantic coast under amendment with organic carbon and nitrate - tdAd47.2 (SPAdes)... | ecosystem: Environmental > Aquatic > Marine > Coastal >...
GGGGGGGGGGGGGGGGGGGGGGGGGGTGAAACATTGGTTCGACCGCGTATACACGGAACACCGTTTCTCCCCGTTTTTTCGGAACTCCGTTTTCTGCTCGGAATGGCACAGCACTCCCCGTGGGATCCCCTTTTCCGGAATACCCGCCGCAAAAACCGCAGTGTTTTTCTTTTGTGTCTACTTCAACGCCTCGTGGTAGTGCTTCACGTCTTCTTTTTGTTGCGGGAGAACAAGATGTTTGCACGACAGCACGTGTTTGCAGTGCACCGTGGGTTTTTCTCCTGTAATGATAAACATGTGCGGACCGCATGTGTAATACTGGAAGAAAAGGAGCCGAGATAGCGAGGGATGACCGGTGTAATGAGTGCAAGGCCACCAATCGGCGAGCAGTGGGTCAAGATCCACAACGAAGTCGCAGCGGCGCACTACCACGAGGCGCTCAGGATATGCCACAACGTGAAGGGTATGTGTCCCAAGATCGAGCGCTTTTTCGACATGCACGAGCAGGAGGACAAGAAGATGAACGTGGGCACGCCCGAGCTGTACCGGTGTGCGATAGACATTGCATGCGACCTGGCGCTGGACCTCGGGCCGGCGGGCATCGAGATCATGGAGAACAGGCTGGCGGAGATGGACGAGAAGCACCACTTTTCCTGCTACGAGAAGACGGGCGCGGCGCGGTGGCTTGTCCTGGGCGAGGCCAAGCAGAAAGAGCGGCCCGTGCGGCTGGACTCGCGGTACGCGTGGTGCACCGTCTTCGCGCACCTGTGGGTGGTGTCCGACAGCATTGCGGCGCGGTCCTACGAGAGCGACAGCGAGCGCACCCAGGCCGTCATCGACGCCACGTTCGTGTGCGCCGAGTTCACGGGCCACCACCAGAAGACCTTCTGCTACATCCTCCTGACTCTGAACATGCTCGTCGCGTTTCTGCCCGCGCCGCTCACGCACCTCCTGCGGCGGTTCATCGAAGAGCTGGACGGCCCGCGGTATAACGGGGTCTTTCCAGCGGAATTTATCCATCCGAGAGTATAGGTGCACGCGCGGTCGGGATATGCATCGGCGGCGGGAATCTAGACCAGGGGAAAAAACAGGAAGAGAGCAGGAGACGACAGGGAGGGGACACGGAAGATGCAGTCTGACACACCGGAGACGTATGCACCGCAATCGCTCAACCCGGAAGCCCAGAAGAGGCTGATGGCTTCGATGGCGCAGCTGGATCACAACCCAGACGAACAAACACAGAAAAAGCGTTCGAGCACCAGACGGCGGCCCGCGAAGAAGGCTGAACCCCGCGCGTTAGTTGGGGACGAGGACTACTACGAGGAGGAGGAGGAGGAGGAAGAAGACGATGTGGAGCACGTGAAGCGGGTTTCCAAGAAGCTGTTCAAGGGCATCTTCTGGCTATTCCTGTTCCTGCTGGGCGTAACGGGGTTTGCGGTTCTCACGGGCGTGTCGCACGAGCTCGTGAAGGCGTACCACAACGCGCTGTACAACCGCGAGGCCGCTTCCGCGACGCTGCGCAACGAGTGCTGCAGGTACTGGGACAACACGCTGCCGCCCGAGCGCGAGCTGGAAGTGGAGTCGGACTGCAAGCTCATGACCGACGGGATGTGCCGCGCCGCCAAAGTCACCATCGGCGAGTTCATGGTTGTGCAGGTCGTGCGGCAGCTGGCGTACGCGTACTCGCTGTGCAGCGAAGGCACGTGCTACCAAAGTATTATGAATATCACGTTCAGCGGCGGCGGGCTCCTATTCGGGACGTACAAGGCGCTGTCCACAGTCATGTGGTTCCTGAACCCCGGCAATATCTATCGTGGCGGGTGATTTGCATTTTGGATCCAATAAATGTAAGCTGTATTTTCATGACATAGCACTGGACCCTGATATTACGTTGTATAAGAGGGACAGCGACAAAGGGATGGTTGGTAGAGAGTACTTCTTTCCCTTTTTTTTTGCTGCTTTTGTAATCTCACGGCACAGGACAAGCAACATCTGTAGACCTTACAACAAAAAAAAATGGCTGATGTTCGTATCGTTCACCGACCCCTCATTACCCTGGACACCCTTGACGCCCTGGAAGGGGGGACACGGGCATGGCGCCCGGAAGAATCGTTTGCAGAGTACAACAGGCAGTATGCCAAGAATACCGATGAACAAATCGTGTGGTCGCGGACGCCCGGATACGGCAACTTCACGCAATCGCGCAGAGCACCACTCTCTGAAATGCCATTGACATTTTATTCCTCTGTGGACTTTCATGAACGAAACGCTATCAAAAGTGATGATATCCTCCTTTTTGTAAAGGTATCCCGTGCCGCCAAAGTAAAAATTCCAAGTACTGGTTGCATGATCGACAGTACGGGTGCCCAAGTCCTGGCAGGGTATACCACCCTCACGACGGTGTCACTAAATGGCAATGTCGTCGGTGATATAGGCGCCAAAGCTCTGGCTGGTAGTACGAGCATCACGACGTTATCGCTAAATAACAACATTGTGGACCACTGGGGGGTCGAAGCCCTGTCAAAAAATACCACCATCAAGTCGCTGTCGCTCAATCACAACAATTTGGGTAATTTCGAGGCCGAAACCCTGGCAACTAATACCACCATCGAGTCGTTGTATCTCAGAGGCAACCATATAGGCCCCGTGGGCGCTAAAGCCCTGGCGAAAAATACCATGCTCAAGCAGTTGAATATTGCTAGCAACAGTTTAGGCGACACCGGCGCCGAAGCCCTAGCAGAAAATACCAGCATTACAGAATTGAATATTGATTCGAACTACGTGAACGTCGCGGGCGTCGTAGCCCTGGCGAAGAATACCACTCTCAGAGTGCTGTGGCTCAGTTACAACAAAGCCAGGGATGCGGGAGCCAAAGCCCTTGCAGCCAATAAGACCCTAGTTGAGTTGCATATCAAAAACAACGAAGTGGGCGAAGCAGGCGCCGGAGCCCTGGCAGGGAATATCACGCTCACGCTGTTATCGCTGGGCAGCAACCACATAGGCTCCGCGGGTGCTGAAGCCCTGGCTAAGAGTACCACCCTCAAGACATTGTGGCTTTTTAATAATAAGGTCGGCGATGCAGGTGCCCAGGCCCTGGCTTGTAATACGGGCATCACGGAATTGCGACTCAATTCAAACCGCGTGGGCGATGCGGGTGCCGTAGCCCTTGCAGGAAATACCACCATCACGGCGTTGCAACTCTGGTCGAACAACGTGGGCGATGCGGGTGCTAGAGCTCTAGCGGGGAATACCACCCTCGCGAGGTTGGACCTCTCTAGTAACAATGTGGGAGATGCAGGTGCCGAAGCCCTGGCGGGGAATACCACTCTCACGACATTAGACATATGCGACAACGGCGTGGGAGTTGAAGGCACCCTGGCTCTGGCGAAGAGCACCAACCTCGAGGTGTTGCGCCTCTCTGGTAACTATGTAAGCATCGAAGGTGTCGAAGCTATGGCACGTAGTACCACCCTCAGGGACTTGTATCTCTTTGAAAACAACGCGGGCATTGCGGGCGTTGAGGCTCTGGCACGTAGTATCACTCTTGAGAAATTTTCAGTCAACTGTAGAACGTATGCATACCCTGAGCGGGGCAGGATTCACATCAACCCCCCCTGCGAGCAAGACGATGCCGGCGAAGGGATCCCTCCGGTGTTCGAGGCCCCGTGGATGGAAATCCACGTGCAGGGCGAGTACGGTGCCGTCGTTTGGAAGGGGATGGTGTATCCGGAGATGCTGGCTTCTGCAACAAAGTATTACAACCTGTTTATGGACAGTTGTGGCGACACCGCCGAGGAGGGATACCTGCAATTGCAGATCCCCGAGGAATTCAAGGAGGCCGCCGAGGCGTTCTACCGGCATCTGCAGTTTGGCAAGGTCACGGCGTGGGATCTGTGGTTCCTCGATCCAGCGGACGTGTTCTATGTGTCGTATCTGGCGCAGTTTTTCAGGGCCGAATCGCTGATGGACATGTGCCTGCAGGTCATCGACATGATTACCATCCACGGGCGCTCGGGGTCTACCGATTTCTCGGATTTGTCCGACGACGACAAGGAGGCACAGGTGCAAGCATTCCGGTGGCTCGGGAAGCTGCTTCTCGAAACCAAGTATTCACCGGAAGCGGTGCAAGAGTTACAGGAATCATCTTGCGGAGACGCGCAAAAAGCCTTCCGGGCAAAGGACAGCGCCTTTTACAACGGTGGACACAGCTTCGCAGTTGACATCTCGCTCCATTTCGTCTCTGTAGAGGAGGAGGAGGTCGAGGAGGGGGAAGGTGGATCCCCGAAGAAAAAAATGCGACTTACTACTTTCTAAACCTACTTGTTTATGTATGTCTGTCTGCGCGCGCGTACATGTACATGGCTCTTTATTCAGTGATACAATATTTTGCTCTACCTTCTTTACATCCTTCCATAACAGCCAGAGAGCTACGTCAGTTTGTAGTGCATGGACTCCTTCGGGCGGAAGAACTGGACAATAAGAGAGAGCCCGACGAGGTCGGCGAGCACGCCTGTGATGATTGAGTTGAAGATGACGGAGAGCCACAGCACGCCCCACCATGCGTAGTAGAAGTCCTTCCGGTACCCCCGGCACGCGTGGATGTCGCAATCGAAAAACTGCGGCACGGCCTTGACGAGCGTCCACAGCCCAAACCCGAAGAACAGGAACTGGAAAAACAGGGTCACCGCCGCGTACGTGCGGTTCGCCTCTATGCCGACAAAGAGGATGGTGAACGACATGAACACCGTGTCGGCGACATACACCGCAAAGACGTCCCACTGCTCGGTCGCCATAGCCAGGATAAAGACGAGCAGCGCCGTCACGCCTTTCCCCGGGGCAAGCCGCTGCAGCGTGCTCCAGAGGTGGTCTTCGTCGATACTCCGCTTGGGCATCTTGGTCTTCTCTTTCTTTTTGTTGCCCTGCCTACCTCTATACCGTATCGCCGTGCCAGTTCAGCCAAAAAAATGTGTAAACCTGTTACCTGTCCGCCAAACCCAACATGCGATATACCCGGGTTGTATTCACGCGCGCGCGCGGGCAAGGAAAACAAAAGCAAAAAGAGAAATGACTGGCACGTGCGACTCGATCTCGCTGGAGTGGTATTCGTCCCTGCGTAAGTGCCTCGAATCGGCGCAGTCCGAGGCCAAGCTGCCGCCGCAGTTCGTCTACGCCTTCCGCTTCCTGCACCACCCGCGTATGCGGCACATCCGGTTTGCGCGCGGCTTTGTGCTGGAGAAGGACGGCAGGCGCGCGGCGATGGACGGCCTCACGTCGCAGCTGAAGGACGTGTTCCACCCGATGGCGATGGGCGTGTCCACCGGCGGGATGCGCACGGGCGGCGCGTCGCGCGGGGCGGTTGTCGACAAGGAGATCGAGGACCTTGTCAACCGCGCACAGGTCCCGGAGACGGGCACGCTGCATAAATATACCGTGAAGACGCTGCAGCACTTGCACCGCCACCGCCTGCAGCCGTTCGCATGCCAGGTGCCCGTCTACGACAGCGCCCTCGGGATCGCGACGACGCTCGACATGGTATGCATCGACATGACCGTGTCTGCGCGCGAGTGCCGCCAGCGGTCGAACCTCGTGAACATCCAGCTGAAGACGGGCTTCGAGAACAACAACTACAGGAGGGGCCAGGGGTACCTGACGAGCCCGTCGGTGCGCGAATCGGCGCTGACGCGCATCGAGGACAGCCACTACGCACGCCACCAGATGCAGCTGCTCGCGGAGCACATGATTCTGCGCCTGCGCTATGACAGGCTGGTGAACGAGTCGCGCGTTCTCGTGATCTCGGGCGACCGCCACTCGTCGTACCCGCTGAGCGAGACGTTCCTGAACCTGCACAGCGACGTGTACCGCAACCTGTCACAGCGCAAAGCCAGGGCGCCCTGGGAGACAATGGCGGACGCGCGCGCGAAGCAGGACGAGCACCGCAAGCCAGCACGTGCGTCCACCAGGCAAGGCAAACGCGCATATTCGAGCGCAGCGGGCTATTCCATGGAAGATGCCGCAAGAAGCCAACGCGTGTATAAGAAGGCAAAGGAACTGTTTACCTAGTGATTGGGAGTCGAGAAGTAAATACATCTAACCCAAAAAAAGGATAGTCATGCAAACCGAGCCAAAAACGTTCGAGAGCCTTGCCGATTTGGCGAAGCACTTGGATATCGACCTCAGCGTCACCGATGAAAAGAAGCTTAGTGAAGCCGATAAAGCACCATTGATATCCGTACTGGATCCAGTCTTGCTGAATTTCAAAAAAACCCATCCATCGCTCACGGATAACTCGACTCAGACAGTGATTGTAATTTTGCGCGCCATAATCGAATCTTTGAATGTCGAAAAGACTAAAGAGAAATGGCTGATGGCCATGCTGCTACCAATGATCGTCGAAAAATACGCACCTGGCATTATTTCGAGCTCCAAGTCTGAATAGCCCCCAAAACGACCGGCGCGTTTGCCAGAAGGCGAAGTTTTTGTTTACACGATAGGAAGTTAGGAGAATAAACACATCTTCGTACACCGTTTTTCAAACCTATTGCCAAAATCTGCTGATTATACACCAACAACCTGACCCAAAATGTCGAGCGGAGGCACCGACGTGATCCCCGAAACACCAGAGTATGAAGTCCCCGACACGCAGCAGCTCGGCTTCATCACAGAGTCCGGGCAGTACCGCATTGTGGACCACCCCGCGCTGCACAAGATGGATGTCGGGCACGTGGCGACGTCGAAAACTGGAGCGCAGTTCACGATGACCTCGCGCGAGGACGAGCACACCTGGGAGAAGACCGTCAATGCCGGCGGCGCCGACTCGGAGCTTGTCACCACAGTGATTTCTCGAACAAGCGCCTACTTGCCCGCCATCATCCACGACGACGACGGCGGCGGCAGCAGCAAGGAAACAAGCGAGATCAAGAGCACGGGCACGGGCGAGGAATACGGAGCGGTGTCGCAAGCGGCGACGACGGGGACGTACTACGTGTTCACCGACGGCGAGCGGTGGGTCATTGCCGACGAAGACACCGTGCAGGCCATCGCGCGCATGGGGTCTGAGAAATTTGGCACGTACAAGGGCGAGGAGGGTGAATACACGCTGTACCGGCATCCAGGGTCCCACGGCTCTGTTTTCCTGAGCAAGAAGGAGACGCGGGAGGGCCGGCAGTACTTTGTCGCCGCGCCGTCCGTGCGCTACAAGCGGAGCGAGAGCTTCAGGTACCACGTGCGCGTGCGGAGCAGGCTCGCCTCGTACTTTTCAGCACCGGACACCGAGCCCCAAGCCGCGCCGGCCGCTGGACCTGCACCGGTGGCAGAGGCGAAGTCTGAGCCCATAGCCCTTCCGGTCCCCATATACCCGCCCGAGACGTCCGACCGCAAGCCCAAGGCCGAGGTCGAGGCCAAGGCCATCGCCAAGCTCGACTATTTATCGCAGTGGCTGAACGAGGGGATCGAAAACAAGGCGACGTTCGTTGCCATTTCGACACCGGGCGGCAAGATGCAGAGCATGGGCGAGCCGCGCGTGGTTGCGGACATATATTCCATCACGAAGTCCGTGTTTGGGCTGCTCGTCGCCAAGGCCCACTTCGACCACCTGGGTAACAAGATAGAGGCCAAGCGGTTCAATGTGATGGACACGGCGTATAGCATGATGTCGAAGGTCAGCAGCAACCCCGACCAACCCATCAACCGCATCGCGACCCTCGTCTGCGGCGCCACCCTTAACGACCTGCTGACACAGACGTCCGGCGTGCAGACCGAGGAGGTGAGCTACAAAGACATCATGGAGATCCCCCGCGGGACAAAGGATCTTTCCGAGTGGGCCGCCGAAAAAGTCACCAAGCTGCGCGACGCGGACTACGCGGACGACCCCGAGCGCGAGCCCGTCCCGTTCCACTACAACAACGTCATGACGCAGGTGGCCGAGTTCGCGTACGCGTTCCGCATGCGGCAGATCTACAACCACATGAAGCCTGGGAGCTGGGCTAAGTTCACCACGAAAAACGAGGGCATGCGCACCATCTTCGACAAGATCCCCTCGTTCGGGGGTGTCGAGTGGCTCGAGGGCCGGTCGAATAACCGCATGCTGCAGTCCACGATGGTGTTTATGGGCATCAAGCTCACGGGGCTCCAGCTGTACCAGCTCGGCATGATGCTCGTGCACGACGCCGAGTGGTACAGGGTGCTCGAGTTCATCCACAGCTGGGAGGCGCACGCGAAGATCCCGGAGAAGGGGTACCCGACGCGGCAGGGGTGGCGGTACGCGTTCCTGTGGTGGATCCCCAACGAGGAAGCGTTTGACGGCCAGCGGTACCTCGTGGCCATCGGGCTCTTCGGGCAGTACCTCGTCATCAACCTGGACCTGAAAATCGTCGCTGTCCGGCAGCACAATCTGAGCGCGCGGGACGTCTCAAACTTGCTTATGCGGCAGGACATCGTCGACGAGCACCCCGACTTTGTCCAGGACGTGCACTCTCTGATCACCAATGAGTGGCCCGCGCAGAAAGAGGCCGAACAAAGCTGAGTACGCCGAGAAGGTCGAAGTTTTTATCAATAAACATGTATCATACTGGAACAACAAAAAAAAGCCACGCGCGCGTAGATAGACAGATAGATATTGCATCGTGTTAAACATCGACCACGAGGTTGTCGCCGTCGGATGCGTTGGCGCCCCTACTGTCTTGGTCAAAATCAACGACCTCTGTATCGTCGTCGCCGATCCCGTAGTGGTCCATCTCGTTGGCCGCGTTTCTCCCGGTAGAACGCCGCCCGCGCTGGCTGCGCGACGAGGGCCCGCCCATGCGGCGGTGTGAAACATCGTGCGACCGCGTGCGCGATTCGGGGATGTGCGTCACCTGGTCCTTCGGGATCAGCGCGAGAATGAGCCGCGGCGGGATGTACCGGAACCACAGGAGCGACTGGAAGAACAGGCCGACGACGACGATTCTCGGGAGCATGTACCGGGCGATGTGGATTTGGACAGCCTGCGACTTGGAGTCGCAGCGGTGGCTCTCGGGCCTGTCAATGTCGTCGCACCATTCCGACCCGAACATGAATGCGAGGAAGCAGAACCACGCTGCCAGGCAGCCGGGGAACAGGATGCGGAGGAAGACAAAGATCTTGTGCGAGAGAAAGACCTCGGCAAGCATCGTGAGCATGAACGGGATAGTGATTATGCGCGTTTGCTTCATGACCTCGACGACGACCCACGAGCGGTGGTCGAACCCGCCCCCTTCTTCGGCACCATTCTGGACGGGCTCGAATCCCTCCAGAAGCACCTGCATCATGTACACCATAAGCGAGAAAATCACAAGGAACATGCACCGGTTTTCGTCCTCGTCCTGGATGTGCTTCTTGCCGAGTAAAATGGTGAAACTCACGACCGACAGCATCATCCAGAGCGTCGCGTGGATCATGTGGGGGATCACCCACGGCTTGTCGTACGGGTCGTGCCACAGGATATCCGGCTGGGGGATCGTCAGCGTCAACGTAGCTCCAATGATTCCGCCGACAAACATGAGCCCCAGTATGCGCGTCCCGGGCGCGACGACGGGATTGAACTGGATGCCGCGCATCTCGTTCGCCCAGTGCGCCCTGATATTCATAATCAGCCAGAAGACCCACATTGCCATGAAGGGCATGGCGGGGCCAAAATATGTCCAGAACGACCAATTTACGCCCATGGTCGCTAAGTCAAAATAGGGTCACAGAAGGGTTTCTTTCGTAAGAGGCTCGTTGGGAGGAGGGGGTAGCAGACAGGTGAGCTATAGCTGATGCTTTGCAGCAGTCCATAGTGACGGGAGAGGGTCTGTGCACTTATAAGAGAAAACGGGAGTCCTGCCAAACTGCAGGTTGTTGGTGCAGCAGTTCTGTATACCTGCTGCACCCTTGCTTCTTTCTTTACAATGTATATGCGGCAAGCAGCTCCGATTTACTCTGTGGTGTGTTTAGTATTTGCTCCGTCGCTTTTTTTTTGCAGCGCCGGACAAGAAAGAAAGATACAGAAGAAGAAAACAATGTTTCACGGCCCCAAACGCACCTCCGCGATGACGGAGGACAAAGCGCGCCAGAGCGCCGCGGTCCTCGATATCGAGGACGACGAGCCCAAAGGGAGCACCGCCCCCAAAGTAAGCACCGGCAGGAAGACGCACACTGCCTCCCGCGCAAAGGAAAGCCCGAGTTCTCCGCTGGACCTGTCGAGCGACAGCAGCGACGACGACTACGACCCCGAGTTGTCCGACGGCGATTCGCTCGGCGACATCCCCGAGGAATTCAAGAAGTACGCGGACATTAGCGCCGCCGCCGCCGACGACGACGGTGCTGACGCGGACGCCGACGAGGACGCAGTCGGGTTGGACGACCTTGGGCTCGGCGACGACGACGAGGACGAGGACGAGGACGACGATGAGGACGAGGACGAGGACGAAGACAACGACTCGACGCGTGCAATGGAGGACGCCGACGCCGTGAGCGGGGAGCAGAGCGACAAGGACAGCGACTTCGAAGTGCGCAAGCGGGGCCAGTTCGGCGACGACGACGACGACGCCTCCGATGTCGCGGACGACCTCCAGGGCCTCGACGACGACGACGAGGACGACGAGGGCCGGTTCAAGACGCCCTACCAGAAGATGTTCTACCGCTGGGTCGCCCACCACGTGTACAAGTTCTACACGCGGTACGACGACATCATGAACAACACCCTGCGCACCAACCCGGAGGCCATGCGGAAGTTCAAGGAGGAAGTGGACGCCAACATCAGCCCCAGAGTCGTGGATCCGGAGACCCGCGCCAAGATGGTCAAGGAGGCCGTGCGCGAGCAGCTTTTCCGCGAAGCCGAGACGCGCAAGAAGCTGAAGCAGTATGCAGCGGCCGCCAACACCATGCGCACGCTGTGCGTGAAGACGAACAAGGATATCGGCGCAACCCTGTACGGCACGCAGATGATCCAGATCGTCGGCTACTTCATGTATGCGACCTCGGTGGATGTCCACCAGCTGGATTCGCTCGGCACAAACATCGCCAAAACCGCCAAGAAGAACGCGTACAAGTGCGCATTCACCGACAGGCCCTTCAAGACAGACGGCCCGTTCATGGCGAACCTGGTGCGGGTCGCGTACAAGAGCAAAGACGGCACAATCATGCAGCGCACTTTTCTTCTGAGCCAGACGGCGACGGGGCTACTTATCTCGATCATGAACATGAACCAGTTCGACGCAGTCATCGAGCAGCACGTCGCCAAAAAGCTGGACAAGTACGGCGACGAGTTCCCGAACAACCCGCCGGACCACTACGTGTCCCAGTATCTCCACGGGGTTATCAACAACGTCGACTACATCATGGACATCTTCAACCGGTGCCGCGCCAACATCTCACACAAAATCAAGGTACCGGACTACTTCGAACCGAAAAAGGGCACGGAACACGGGCCGGAGACCGTCGAGTAGTCCTCCTTGCCCTTCTTTTTTTTTCTCTTTCGCTCCTCTTCTCCGCCCGGCTCTCATTATTTTTCTATATTGTGAATGGATCAGTTTATGATAAAAGCCTGTGCACATATGCCCCGACCGCGCTTTACCCCAGCACGGATGACTCCATTCGATTACCCCCCCCCCTCCATACACCGTCGAGAGAGATACATGCACACGAAGACAGACACGCGCCGACAACATGGGGTTTCCGACGCTGATCATCCAGAACCCGAGTGCCATGATTTTTCTGTTCCTGCTCATGACAACCATAATGGTGGTTATGAAGCTGGACGGGATCGCGCCCTTCCCGTTTGAGGGCGACTCTCTGCTGATACTTGTGCCGATCCACTACATCTTCCTGAAGATGGCGATGTGCATGGTCTCGGCAAACAACCGCGACGCCGTCCGCAGCCAGCGGGACACATTTGACCTTCTTGACGACGACACCGACGACAACGAGATGCTTACGGACGACGAAGCCACGACTGTGAATAGGGTGAACAACGCGCTGTTCGGGAACGCCATGCTGCTATGGCCGACGTTCATCGCGATCAATATGAAGTTGTTAGTGGATCCGCACAACGAGAACTACTCCTGGGGATGGGGGCTCTGGCCCTTTGTGTTTTTCTGTTTCTATTTCTTTGTCAAAGGCCTGGAAAACCACACCATGTGGTGGAGCGACGGGAGACGACTGGTGGTCGGCGATGATGTATAACTACGAAGATAAACATACGGTTTATTCGATAGACACAGCGAAAACACATATACACACACACACACACAAAGGGACACGAACACAGAGGATGCTGCTGCATCTCTCTTTTCTTTTCTCTGTCAGTACGATAAATATAGGCGCGTCAATGCTTTCGCGAAGAGTAGAATTCCGAGTCAACTTTCTTGTCGAAGGCACGGTAGATTTCCGTGACAGATTTGGCGGAGTGCAGAGGCAGGTGGGCAAAGCCGCTGGCGATGGCTTCGCGCGACACCGCGCCTGCGATAAAATGCACAGCTTCCCGGCAGCGCGCGATCTTGTTCTCGACGGCAACCACCATGTCGCGCACCCTGCGCATGTACGGGCTCTCGTCGGGCCAGTGCACGGCCGGGAGCCGCGCGATGACACCGAGCATCTCGTCGCGGGAGTGGAACATGGCGGGCGAGCTCTGCACGAGGATCTCGGCGGACTCGGGGTCGCGGCGCGATACACTGCGGCGGCGTGTTACGCGGGCGGGGTCCCTCGTCTGGACGCCCACGCGGTAGCAGTCGAAGAGGTGCGACATGGTTGTGCCGTACTCGGGGATGTACACGCACTGCGCAGCGTACTGCTTGTTGCGCAGCACCTTGCGCAGCTCGAGCACGCTGAGGCGCCCCGTGGTGATGCGCCCCTCCGAGAAGAGGTACATGTACACGCCGTGGAGCCACGCACGCACGCAGCAGTAGCGCTGGCCCGTCTCCATGTCGACGAACTCGGGGCACGGCATGTCGGGGTCGTGCGGGTTGTTCTGCCACAGGTAAAGGATCCCCGCGACAGGCGGGATGTGCGGCGTCACGAGGAAGACCTGGGTGCCGTACCCGAGCCACCGCATGAACCCGGCCGCCGACACCTCGTTGATGGTCTGTGGGGTCGGTTTCGCGAGCAGGTCGCAGTTGCACGGGCACGCGAGCAGGGCCGGATCGCACGGCGGGGGCGGGCGGTTGGCGGGGTACACGTCCTCGGCTTTGGTGTAGTCGCCGCCGCCGTCGTCGTCGTCGTCAACGTCCGACCCAAACATCCTGTCGTCGTATCCGTCGTTGGTAGCGTCGTCGTCGTCGTCGTGGTCGCCGTCCTCGGAATCCCCGTCGTCCCTCCTGTTGTGCGGTTTCTCGGTGAGACGCAGCACGCCCGGCGGGTCGGCACACGTGCACGCCGCAGCAAGGGCGTCGATGGCATCGTCCATGTCAAACACGCGCGAGAGGGGCATCTTGAGGATGGCGCTGCATGCGGCCGCCGGCCTTGTCACCCAGGCATTGAGCAGGAAATACTTCTGGTACATGGCCAGAAGAGCCTTCATGTGGGCGAGGCGCCGCTCGAGCGCGTAGTTCCAGAGGTCGTCCTCGTTCCTGATGCGCGCCTTGTTCGCGAGGAACATCTGGGCCACGTCCTCGCGGGAATCGAACTCGACATCGTCGAGGTCCGGGCGCACGGCGGTGCTTTTCCCGTTGACGAGGACCCTGTTTGTCGCGTGGCGGTTCACGCAGTGGAGGTACACGATCGACAGCTGGTGCAGATGGCAGTGCAGGTCCAGCACGTAGATGAAGCGGTAGCACATGGTGCTCGACCGCATGTGCCCGTCGATGTTCTCCATGAGCTCCTCGGGGTCGCTCACGAGCCTGCTGACAAAGAGGTTTGTGCACACCGAATACAGCCAGGCGACGGGGCAGCAGTAGAGGTAACCCGTCACAAGGTCCTGGATGCTGACGGACGAGAACCTGTCGTCGTCGCCGTAGACGTCGAACAGGAAGCGGCCAAGCACGGCCGTCGAGTTCGGCACAAGCAAGGCGATCCGCTGGCCGTGCTGCAGCCACCCGGTGCGGCGGAATCCGTCCAGGACGCCGCCCCTCTGGACCTCGCCCGGTGCCGTGTTCTTCTTGTTGCGGTCGGAGCACCCGCAGGGGCACGGCTTCTTGCCGTTCTTGTACGGGTTGAAGAAGTCGTTGGCACCCTTCGGGCGGCTCGTGACACGCTGGGCGTTGAAAAGCTCGTCGAAGCGCTCGAACTCGCACGAACTCCCCGGCTTCACGTACACCAGCTCCTTGTGCACAAGCCCGAAGAACTTGGCGATGTTCGCCGCACTCTCCGTGTACACGGCCATGGAGTGCAGATCGCGGTTCTGCAATTGCACCTGCGCCTGCGCCTGCGCCTGCTGCTCGCCTGCGGGGGCATCGTCGCCGGCGTCGTCGCCGTCGGATTCATGCTCGGAGGCGTCGTCTGCGTTGTTGTCGTCGTCGTTGAGCATGCGTTCGTCCACGCTGCTGGCGTCGATGGTGCTCTTCGACGGGGCATCTTCCTCCAACGACGCATCCGACGGGAAGTCTGGAGCACGCGTGCGGATGGTGAGACGGGGGCGTTTGGCGCAGACGGGGGGTTCATTTCCGGTTTTCTCCTGCGGAGACACGGGGTCCTGGGATCCGGACGGCGAGGGAGTCGGCGAAAATCCATCCGGTTCAGTCTTCCCGAGCCCGTGCTGGTCAGGCTTGAAGTTGGGACCGACAATCATGTCCCACAGGGTCCCCGCGTCCAGTGTGATGTTCTTCTTCTCGGTATTCTCCAGCTCCGACAGCAGGTTGGCCACTTTGTCGGTCACCCCCTGCGCGCATGTGCCGTACCCCTCGTGGATGCTGCTGAAGCTCAGGTCAAAATCCACATCCAATTCGTCGTCCTCGATTGCCCCCTTCACGAGATTGGTGCAGTTGAGCTTGTCTTCGTCCGACATGAACCCTTCAAACTTTTCCGATGCCATTGTATGTGTGTGTAAAAAGATGCTGCTCTTCCGTTGTCTGTGTGCTCGCCTCACGAAATGCACCGCCACAGAAAAGAAAGGAAAGGAAAGAACAAAGTAGCGCCAACCAAAATGTGAAGGGGATAAAGAGAGAGAGAGAGAGAGAGAGAGAGAGAGAGAGAGAGAGAAACACACGCACACGAGCACTCCACCGGTGTTGGCGATAGAACGCAAAAAGAGGGGGGATGGGCGTATGTCGTAGAACCCTAAAGTAAACAAGAGCAAAGGCAAAGGAAATGAGAGAGGTAGGAGACACGGTTTTTTTCGGAATACCTATCTCCTCCCTTCTTCTTCCAAACTCTGCACTGATATTTTTTCTGTGCTCACGCGGGCCGCCTTTGTGTTAATAACCACAAGTTTCTCTTTTTAGAAATAGCTCGGGACCCTTTTTTCCGCTCACCCAATAAAAACCAAAAGTCGCCACGACACGCGGTTCCACGTGGTGTTTTTTCAGGAAGGCCCGAAAAAAGGCGCGCGCGGGAAAAAAAAACCCGAGCAGGGGCGCATGCCACGTAAAAGGGAAAACGTGTCCATTTTTTTGCACGAGATGGTATATGTGTAGGATAGAGTGGGTGAGTGATAGAGAAAGAGAAAGACGGTGTATTTGTGTGGGCGCGCGTATTTATACTTCGACGTGAAGGTGCTCCGGGACAACTGTGTGTTTTTTTTGGGTTGTTGGGTGCATCTCATACTCATTTCTGTGTGCGACAGTAGGCGACACTACGAAAAAAATCTCTTGGTGATAGGGGGTTGACCAGATGAATTTTTCGTGGATCTCGAGCATTGTGGACAAGTTGGTTGGTAACAATAAGGACGCGGACGACAACATGACTGCTTCGAAGGACAAGGTCGGCATTGCCGGCGTGGATGTGAAGGAACACGACAAGCGCGTGGCCAAGTACCGGTACATCGGCTCTCTGCTCAAGAATCTCTCTGCGGGTCCGTTCTTGATCGACCGCCGTGCCGACATCTCTCTCAAGGACGAGCAGTACTTTGCCGAGTTCGGCCACGACCGCAAGGGGCCGCTGTACGAGGAAGCCCTTCTTGGCACCAAGATCCCCATTGGGGACCTCAAGGGCCACACCGTTGTCTTCTGCGGGCGCCCGCTGACTGCGCAGGACCTGTGCATCTCCTCCGACGAGGACGAGGACGGGGACTGGGACGGGGACGGGGACGGGGACGGGGACGGCGCGAAGGGCGAAGGCGGCGCGAAGTCCAAGGCTGTCGCGCGGCCGCAGCTGACCTCCCACTACATCTCGTGGGTGCGCGTCCCCGACGACTACGTGTTCGAGCGCGAGCGGTACCTCCCCGAAATCCACGACTACTGGCACGGTCTGCGTCCGGCCCTGTTTGTGCTCCTGGACGACAAGGATCCGAGGACCGGCCTGTTCTACACCGCGAGCCCTTTTACGGAGGCGATGTTCATGAAGGTCGAGTTCGACGTTGCGCTCCGGTGCAAGAACATGATCACGGTCCGCGACACCAAGATCCCCTTGATCCCCTTCGAGCAGATGCAGAAGAAAGCCAAGGCCAAGATCAACAACACGGGCAAGCAGACTGCGGTGGAGGAGCTGAAGACCAAGATCGACAGCACGCCCCCGTCGAAGGCGAACAAGAAGCCCGTGCACAAGCCGGCGCCCGCGCATGTCGGGCCGCGCATGTTCCCCGGCGTGCGGTTCGAGAACTCGACGGGCGACCCGGGGGTTTTCAAGGACCGGTTCCTGCGCAACTCGCAGCTGCTCGCGGACCTGAATCCGGAGTCGGCCTTCCAGGGGAACATCGCGTCGGACGTGGCCATGGCCCTTGTGTTTGACACGGACAAGGTCGTCGACGTGCACCCCGAGACCGCCCGCATCGAGGGCATGATGACCGACGATATCGAGTACGACGAGATCGACCGCAACCAGGCCGACGAAGACGTCCTTGCGCAGATCCTGATGAAGAAGCAGATGAAGAAGAAGCAGGAGGAGTTCGACGCCAAGTTCAAGCAGAGCATGATCGGCGCGCACGCCATCTACGGGCACCTCAACTGGGGGAAGGTGAAGAGCATCCTCCACGGGACCACAGCGAAACCGTCCCTCGCCGTGCACGAGGTGGCGCATCTCTACTTCAAACTCGGCGCAGAGGACACGAACCTCCTCGCGTACCGCAACCCCGGCAAGAACAGGATGGCCACCGTCAATGCGCAGAGCGTGTTCTTCGAAGAAGACAACAGCGAAAACATCGAGTCTGCGATCCAGAACTACTTGTCCGGCCTCGACAAGGAGAACAGGGAGAATCCGCTCCCGAGCCCGTGGATCCACGACTCCGACAAGCCCGGCAAGAAGGGATCCGCCGGCGCTAAATCCAGGAAGAAGGCTCCCCTAAAGAGCGAGTCGGAGAAGACCATGCCAAATGGTAAGCCGCCCGGTAATCCGCCCGGTAAGCCGTCCGGTAAGCCGTCCGGCAAGCCTCCCGTGGCCCCGAAGAACACCAAGAAGGCCTCCGGTAAGTCCGAGAAGGGCACGGGCGATTTGGACTCGTTCCTTGTGAAGGAGCCGCAACACAAAAAGGAGGATACAAAGGACGCACCGTCGCACGAAGATATTCCAGAACCGCCGTCCGCTGACTCTGCACCCGCCGCCGCTCCAGAACCAAAAATGGGCCAGCCCACCGAGGATAATATGTCCGCGAACGAAGAGGATGCCTTCAAGGCACTCATGACGGGCGCGAAAACAACCGGGAAGGGCTCTCCTGCGCCCGCCAAGGACTCTGCCAAGGACTCTGTCAAGGAAAAAGCGAAGGAAAACACCAAGAAAAATGCCAAGGATGCCTCCAAGGAAGCCGCCGGGGAGGCCCCCGAGGATGCGCCGAAGAGTGCCAAGGGCAAAAAGCCGACTCCGAAGGCCGACCAGAAAGAGCCGGCGAAGGATCCCGAAGCCAACCTATCCGATGACTCGAAGGGGACGTCCGACGCGGCCGCGAAATCGGCAAAGAAACCGAAGGCCGCGCCCAAGCCGAAGACAGGAGGCAAAGAAGCCAAGCCCGACGCACAGAAAGACAACAAGCGCCCTGCTGAGGAGCCCGCGAAAGACGAATCCGGCCCGTCTGTCCCGCCCGCGAAGAAAACTAAGGTGGCCGAGGAGAATGGCGTCTCGTTTGCCACCATCGACGAGGGCAATGCAAAGATCAAGGACCTCAAGCAGAAATCTACGAACGCCGAGAAGCAGAAGACGAAATTGAGCAAGGAAATCGATACCTACAAGGCCAAGGTCGCCCAGTACAAGTCGCAGATTGTCGAGCTGGAGCAGGTGATCGAATCGAATACCTGTGCGGTGGCCAACCACGAAGCGTCCATCAACGAGGCTGCACTCACCATCCCCATGATTGAAAAGACAATCAAGAAAATGAAGGACGCCGAGGAGCAAGAGGCCAAGCGCAAGCTGCTGCAGAAGCGCCAGGCCGAAGAACCCGCTGCCAAGGACGCCCCCGCCAAACCCCCCGCGAAGAAAGCCCGCAAGGCCACCGACGGCGACCAGTACAACACCGTGTTCGAGTTCGTGGACGCCCACACGCTCAATTTCATCCAGGAGCATGGCGACAAGGCCTTGGAGCAAGCGATGCGCAAAGGCATGCGCGACAAGTTGCTGCTGTCGGAGACAAAGTCGTTCGATTCGTACTCCAAGGACGAGCGCAAGCGCCTTGCCCCCGTGGCCACGTACATTGCCAACTACGCACCCAAGGAGTACATCCCCGCAGGCATCGAAAAGTGCGCCGCGCTCACGAAATCCAATGTCGTCAAACACATCATGGGCGTCCTCGCTTCCAACAGGGAGCTTCTAGTCAAGAAGAATCCCCTCAAGAAATACGAGGATTTCCAGGGCGACGAAGAGAAGAAGGCCTACCTCAGAAACCTCTCTGTCGCCTTTGCTGCGTTCGTGTTGCGATACCAGCAGCTGCATTCAATCCTCTCCAAAAAGGATCCCACACCCGACGACGATGGCTCGGACTCCGACCTCGACGACTTCATCTAAGCCATTCTCTCGCTCTTTTTTTTTGCTATCTCTCTCTCTCTCTCTCTATGTCTTTCTTTCCAACTCTATCCTTTTTTTTGTTTCATTCTTGGCATTATTATTCTGACATCGCATTTTTTTCCCCGGTGCCGCGTGCCGCTTTCGTTCTCCTTTCTGGGTTTATGGCATGCTTTTCCGGGAAAGCTACCGGACGCACCGCAACAGAGTTTACTGCATATATCGTACTCATTTTCCCATAAAATTTACTCACCCCGACGGTGTGTATTTCTCTTTTTGGGGTGCTATGGCTACAAACAGTCGCGTGGAAAACCCGCTGTGGATACTCACAAAAACAACCGGCGAGATCCTGTACCTGTCTGTGCTTCTCCTTTTGCTTGTCGTTCTCTATCGCACCGGGCATTGTGCACAATAACAGGACCCAAAAGGAAAGAAGAAATGGACGACGACGACGCAGCTGATGCAGGCCCGTCGCGGAGGGACACACAACTTGTTCCGACTTCCCGCGTGCTGGGGCGCAGGCAGCGCAGCGGCGACCCGCCTCCGAGCGACAAGTTTCTGAAGCTGCAGGGCGACGCCATAATTGAGCGTGCGCGGCAGCGGGCCGAGGACCTGCAGGAGTGCGACCTGTGGACGCAGTCGAAGGCCTTCTACCTGCTGGCGGAGCAAAAGTGGAAGGAGCTCGACACGGAGTACATCAACCACCCCGGGCACGCGTGCGAGCGCGACCAGTGCACGCTGCGGAACGAGAAGGTGGTGGTGTATCGGGACAGCGACGGCGCGACGCACGACCTGGTGAACGTCATGATGGGCGAGGGCTTGTCCACCAAGAACATGCACGTGTGCTTCCCGCGCTACTGCGAGCACATAGGGGCTCACAGATGCAAGGACAGGGCCGCGTGCCCACACCGGCGCCCCGCGCGCGCCGAAGACACGAAGGAGCTCAAGTATGTGTGGATATGCGTAGACACGGGCACGATCCACGTGTGCGGCCCGTACTGCCAGAAGAAATCGATCCTCACGGACCGCGAGGGTCACCTGGTGTGTCCGCTCACGGGGGCCGTCGTCGACACAACCTTCGGCCAGCAATTCCCGGCCAACAGCGCACGCCTTCCCGGGGCCTCCATGAACATGCTCACCAGCAGGGAGTACGAGATGCGCGTGAAGAAGAGGATCTCGCGCGGCCCGAAGATCCTGCTCCCGTGGCAGCGCGAGGAGGACATGCTGCAGTACCGGGCCCTCACCAGCATCCTGCTGGACACCCTGCTGTTCTCCGAGCAGAGGCAGCGCCTCGAAGTCAACAGGATAGTCGACACGTGCAACAAAGCGTACAACGAGACGGCGCGCTCCCTGCGGCCGAAGAAGGGCAGGGACGACAAGACCGCCGACCCGCCGTGGATGGAGTACGCCCATCACCCGTACGCCCACGCCCACGCGCTCGCGCTCGCGCACACCCACATACCGCAGCACGGCGCCCCACCGATCTCCGTGAGCTACGCCATGTCTGTGCTCTCGACGTACTACCCCGTGTCGCGGTACTTCCACATCGTGCCGCCCCGGCCGACGCTGCTGCCCGTCATCAAGAAGGCCATCGAGGCGACACCCATCCTGAGGCAGCACGCGCCGCTGGCCCACGAGGAGGCGCCGACGCCGGGCCGCGAGTGCGCGCACTGCCGCCGCGAGAAGTGCCACGCGCGCCTGCGCGAGCTGCTGCACGACCTGTCCGGGGGCGCGCCGCCCGAAGACCCCGTGCAGTGGGAGTCGCACAAGTGGCAGGCCTTTGTGAACTCGACCAAGAAGATGATCACCGACGTCGCGCTGCGCATATGGATCAACCTGAACAAGCACACGTACGACCCCGCGAAGGGCCGCGAGAACATGCCGTACACCAAGATCGTGCTGGCCATCGTGTACCTGATGAAGAGCGAGTACTCCATCCCGGTGCAGACCCTGATCAAGGACAAGACAAACATCCTGTCAGTGCCGCGCGTGGTGGTGATCCCCAAGCTGAGCGTGGCGTCGCTGCTGCCGTCCGACATCGTGCTGCCCAAGCTGGAGCTCCCAAAGACGTGCAAGGCGCTTGTGCGCACGCTGAACAACACGCAGTCGAGCATCAAGGAGCAGTTTTCGGACCTGGTGCGGCGCGGCCACGGGTACGATATCCAGATCAACCTCGGCATGGCGTCGCTCGCGCAGGCTGCGAGGGAGGGGTGAGGATTCGGCCTCCCACATAGCTGCCGCGCCCGCCTTCCAAGAGGAGAAACCCGCATTAAGGACTGCTGCGCGCTTCTTCTTCTTATGAAAAGGGCCCATGCACTATGTATCGAGATAGTGTGCGGAGTTAATGCATATACTAGAAGACACGCGCAAGATGAGTGCGGCGGTTGCAGCGGGCCACCGGCGTGCTCCAAACAGCAAACACACGCTGCGGAAGGTAGAGGGGGGCGCCGCCGCGGCCAAGAAGGCGAAGCAAAATGCAACCAAGTTGATCAGATCGAAGTTCAGCAGCCAGCAGTTACGCGCCATGCTGCAGGAGACGCGCCGCAAACTGCTGCGGAACGGCAACTTCCACTACTCACCCGAGTACTTTAACGACGACCTCAACGAGAAGGATTCAAGCTACCTGAAGATGTATGCCATGAACATCGGGACGCCGGGCGACGTGCACGCGCAGCCGGCCAAGAAGAAGAGCGTGCGTGTCTACGTGGGCGCGTCGACGATGCCGACGCGGCACCGCGTGTTCTCCCACAACGACATCACCGCCGAACACAAGAATCCGAAGACGCGAGACGGGATCACGCGGTGGACCCTGTGCATCGTCATCTTCTACCCGCACGAGCTGCGCCAGTGCATGACATCCAAGCTTCCCAAGCTGTACTGGAAGAAGGCGCACGGGCTCTCGGGGAAACTGACGCGTGCCTTCGAAATCATCAGCATGTTCAACCTGCGCTACTGGATTCCCCCGGAGCACGCAAAGTTCATGAAGAAGTTTGTGGATGCGCACAAGAAGAACCGCAGCACCGACGAGGCGCTGTTCCGGCCGCCGGACCCCGTCGTGTCCGAACTCACTATCGAAAAGGTCCTGGAGGACAACGAAGAAGACAGCGAAGAAAACGGAGATGTATGAGGTTTTATTGCTTTCACGTTCATATGATAAAGACACGGATACTTTCTTCGCCACCAAAAAATGATATGCACACGAGATAGAGATAAAGATAGAGAGAGAGAGAGAGAGCGCGCGCACGCGTGTACGCGGTCAACTCAGGCTGGAAGCTCAACAAAAACGCGCGAAAACGCGCGAACGATGGCAACGCCCTTGGCCAGCACAGGGCGCGCGTACGCGACAAGGTTATCCATCAGCAGTATGCATTCGGAGGGCTTGTTAAGACAGTATATGACAGAATAGAGGCTCACGGAGACACACACTGCGACCGTCGCGATGTACATGCCGTACGATATCACGCCAAGAACCGCATCTACCCACCGCAGAATCCACTTAACAAAAACAAGTAATAACCAGCCGCACACAAACATCCCAAGAAACCACAGCAGCGTTTCGATGGGATCGGGGGGTGGAGGCGGAGCTGCAGGTTCTCGCACGAAGAAGCCGTAGAGATAGGTATAAACACTGCTGGTATCCATATTGTTAGCACCCCCCCCCCCAGGACAGAGAGAAAGAGAGAGAGAGAAAGAGAGCGTTGGATAGTAGACACGCGCTGGTCGGTCCTACACATACAGAAAACTTGTTCTTGCAAGGCGCACGCTGTGACCCCTTATGAATAGGGCCATCACATTTTGTTTTGCGCTGTACGACCCCGAGCGCACGTTCGACTGGCACAACTACGCGGCGCACCTGTGGGACGGCCCGGTCATCCACTGCGAGGTGTTCGACAAGAGCGAAGAATTTGCATACTATATCACTGCCGCGTCGCAAACGGTTGTGCGGAGGAAGAAGTTCTACGGCGCAGGCGGGTGGCGCTTTATCACGGTGGTTCTCGATGCAGAGCAGTACGAGCGCATGATTGGGTACTTTTCCGGGATCATGGCCATGCGGCTGCGATTCAGCGACACGAACATTTTCTGCTTCCCAATGAACGGGTGCTGCTGCTGCACCGCGAACCGCGAGACAATCACATGCAGCGAACTCATCGCGGGGATGATCCAGCACGTGTGGAAACTAAAACTGCCACACGACCCTTACATGTACACCCCGAACGCAGTGTACGAACTGGTGTGCGACTTACTAAGACAGGGCAAGACGAAGAAGTCCAACATCCAAGGGAACCCCAACGAACCCGCGCCAAACATGTTCTCGCTCGTACAAGACAAGTAATACACACATATCCTTCTCTGTTCCCTCCCTTTCTTTTATGTACATAAAGAAATCAAACAAAGTCTAATGAATACGAATGGCAGGCGGCCTTTTTTTATCGGGTATCTAACAATCCGCAAACTTGTGCATGTCGTTCATCACGTCATCCAGCGTCGGGATGTACTCGTCGTCGACCCCGCCAAAGGTGTCGCCCCCTGCTTGAGTCACCGGCACGGCGTGCTCGTTCTCTTCGAATAGACCGTCGGCTGCCAGGACCCTGTCTGTGATCTTGCCGGCCTCGAGCAACTGGTCGTCGTCGACCTCCGCGTTGGCCGCAAAGCGCGAGAATTTCGACATCTCGTACAGGTCGTCGGGGTCGACGCCGCGCTCTTTCGGGTTGCGGGCCTTTGCCGTCTTCGAGACAGAAGCGGCGGCGGCGGCAGCGGCAGACCCCCTTGCACCTTTCTTCGCCACGGACTTGCGGACCTTGAGCATCTTCTCGTGCTCCACATTCGTTATCGTCTTCACAAAGTCGCCCGCGCCGTGGCCCATCTCGACGAGGAGCACCTCATCGACCTCGCGCGTGATCCCGGGGGCAATGCGGATGTGCACGAGGATGGAGTAGTACACATGCTCGAACACGCGGTGCGCCTCCTCCTCGGATGTGGCGCCCGTGATGTTGAGCTTCCCCGAATGGAAGGCCTCGATGGTGATGGCTGTCGGCGGCTCGAGGTTCATCTGCTTGCACCGGATCGTCGCGCCCGGGAACTTCTCCGTGTACTGCACCATGTAGCTGTAGTCGCGCGCGAGCCGGTTCAGGTCCAGCGGGAACGTCATCACGCTGAACACGAAGTTGTACGGCTTGAACCCCACGAGGCGGCACTTGACTCCCTGCCGGCGCAGCAGATGCACATACTTGTGGCACGCCAGCAGCGCCTCCGCGACGGACTGCGTTCCCATGCACACAATCACGCCGCGCACGTACACAAGGCTCGTGGACTTCGGCGACACGAGGCGGTTGATCAGGGCGGCAAACATGTGGCGGCTGTAGATGTACCCGGGGTTGTTCTGCCCGATGATCCGGACCTTCACGTTTTTCACATCCAGATTGCCCGTTGCGACAACATTCGTGATCACCAGGGTCGCCAGACACTCCTCATACTGGGCGTCGTAGCCCGCCGGCACAATATCGAGCTTCGGATCCATACTTCTCTCTTTCTCTCTTTCCTTTGTTTCGTGTACGCACGCGCGTACGCACAACACACGTATACACACACCGGAAAAAACAAGGAAGTTTTGCCACGCGCAGGGGTCCCGAACAGCCGTCGTTGTACACCTGCACCAAAAAAAACTCGCTGCCCAATACAAGACACCTCGCAGTCGTCCCGCTTATACCCTCTGAACGCAAGTTTGCACCCCCACTTTGCTCTTTTTTGGGAAAGCTTCCTGAGCAAAAAACAGGTATACAACCTGCCCCTTGTTTTTGCACGTGGAGGGGTGCGGGGGATGCATCGCATCTTTGCATCCCCCGGAATCACACGCACCTTCGGCGCATCGAGAGCTCGCTCCATTGCGCGTCGTGCTTCCTTCCTCTTGTTCTTACCCTTTTTTTTCATATCTAACCACAAAAACTTGTATAGGTTCTCGCTCACAGATAGACAGACAGACAGACAGATAGACAGACGGACGGACGGACGGACAGACCCGCCCGGTTTCACCCATCTCCTTTGCTACTAACGTTTCGTTTTACCGCTTTACTTACCATCTTTATTTACACATCGACGTACGTTACTGCAAAAAACGAATATGTAGGCCTCGCGTAGTAAAGGATGCCGCATCGGGTTCATCGACGAGGCGCACTTCTTCACCAAGCAGGCCATCCGCATCGGCCCGCTGGTCATGTTGCTCATGGGCGCGACGCTCATCTTCGCGTCGACGCCGCCGACACGCGAATCGCCGTGCAAGTCGATCCTCGAAGGGAAGTACCGCAACAAATTCATCTGCAAGTACTTCAACTTCGAATTCACGTGCCCCGGGTGCAAGCTCATCCAGGAGACCATGCCGTCGTTCATCTGCCCGCACCGCATCCACTGGCGCCCGATGCACCAGAACCCCGAGATTTTGTACATAGCGCGCGCCGCTTACGGCGAAGGGTCCGAGGATTTCAAGCGCGAGATCATGGGCACAGACGCAACCACCATGCACGCATTCATCCACCCGAAATCGATCGAGAACTTGAGAATACGCGCCATGGAGGACTCGCGCGTGCGGCTGAAACGCGCGCCAAAGTACGTCTTCGTGTCCTGCGACCCGTGCGGGTCGACCAAGAAGTCGGAGGAAGGCACAACGTCCGACTACGCGTTCGTCACCGCCTGTTTCGAAAACGGAACGCCCGTGGTATGTTTTTTTTCTCTGCTTTTGTCTATACTATGCGTTTTTATTTGCTTGGAACTACACGATGCGGCTCGAAACCGCGATGGTGAGGGAAAAAAACACCCGAGGAAAAAAATCAGTCGCTGTCGTTGTCGAGCACGGCATCGGGGCCTGGCGCTTCGATGGCGTTGGCGCCGCCACTGCTGCTGGTGGTGGTGGCAGGCGGGGCCATGAGCAGCTTGACGTCGAGCCCGAGCCCGTCGGCGTCGAGGGTGCCCCACGCGTCGTGGTTGTTCCACGGCTGCAGCTCCATCCACAGCTTGGTGGCGATCACGACGAACTGCGGCGTGTTGATGAGCCCGATGAGTCTGGCAGACACGACGTAGGCGAACGGAGAATCCTTGGACGCGACGAAGGGCCCGAGGAGCGCAGGGTTGGCGGTGAACTCCTTCGTGTACCGCATGAACATCTTCTCGGTGGTCGGGCTCGACGAGTCGCCCGCACCGTCGCGGCGCGGGCAGAACACCGACACGAACTTGCGCGACAGGTACAGGGCGATCCATATGAAGGCGCGCTTGACGACAATGTCGGTGCCCTTGCGGATATGGTCCATGTTCTTGGCGGCAAGGTCCCTGTCGAACTGCTCGGTCCAGGCGTTGTCGAACGGGTAGACGTGGTCGACTTTCAGGCTCATGAACGCCAGCTCGACGTACGTATTGACCTCCTCGACGGTGGCGTCCGTCATCAAGTAGAACAACCGGCACTTGTTTCGTCTCTTCCCCTCCAATGCAAGCTTCTCCTGCGACGGCTGACACATGTATTTATCATTCAGATCCTTGGGCTGGACGCGCTTCAAATCACCGGCCACCATGCAGGTATAGCTCTCCATAACACGCTTCATATCTTTCGCGGCCGCGGGGTGTGCATTCGCGGGGATCCCTGCATACAGCGCACCGTCGGCGCTGCCCGACGGCATGTCCACAGTCGCGTGCACGTTCGCGTCCGCGGCGTCGACCTTGCGTTTCTTGAAGAAATTGTACCCGTAGTCGAATGCGCCCCGCGGCTCGTCCTCCTTCTCTCCATCCACGGCGCTACTCTCGCTGCCGCTCTGCTTGTGTTTTGTGTCTGCCATGTGTGTGTTTTTTTTCTTTATGGATACACTAACACGCTGTCGTCTCCTCACATGCGCATACACGCACGCATACACACAAACAAATTGAATGAATGATAACGCGGGGGGCCCACCTTGGCAACCAAACTCATTGGTGTGCGGTGTGCGGTCGCTCTTAAATACCGCGACTGCCAATGGGGCGTGCACGCAACGCTTTTCCGGAAAAGGTATCGAGCTGCAGGAGAAGTTCCTGGACTTGTACGACAGGATACGGCGGCACCGCATGCTGCGCGACTCGACGATCCTGTACGTGTTCGAGAACAACCTGGGCAAGGAGCACGACCACCTGACGGCGCTCATCCGGCGCACCGCGGCCATCAACAACGTGAAGGTCCTGTACGAGAACGAGCAGGTTGTGGGCTTCCACACGCACTCGCACACGAAGCTGTCGGCGGACGACCGGCTGCGGCAGTACGTGTCCACCGACGGCCTGCGCTTTGCCGACACAATCATATCCGTGGCCCCGGACACCGACGCGTCGGGCGACGCCATCATAGAGAAGCTGGTGCACCAGATCGAGGAGATGCGCGAGTTCGTGCGCCAACTGCCGAACGGCACGTACCGGCGCGTCGTGACAAGCATCCACGGGCAGGACCTGAAGCGCATCCGCGGCAACAAGGACGACCTGCAGCGTGCGCTGTCGATGCTCATGCTCGTCTCCGCGCTGTTCTTCGAGCGCAAGCTGCCTGTGAACTACAACGAGATCGAGCGCATGCACCTGAAGCGCCAGCATCTCCGCGAGAATGTGGGCTACGTCGCAAAGCGCGTGAAGCAGACGTGGGAGCACGAGAGGCAGATGGAACTGCAGGAGTCCAGGGCGCTGTACCAACTCGCAAACGGGTCCGAAAACGTATAGACGCAATACCCATAAACACTTTATCGATGTTATTTTTTGGCGAAAATAGACCTCGATTTTTTTGAGACAGGGATGCAGACACACGGATACATAGATAGTTATCTAGAGAGAGAGGAGAGATAGAGAGACAAAGAGATAGAAAACACGCGGAAATGAAACAAAGGGAAAAACAAAAGAGAGCGGCGATTTGGTAACGGAGTAGATTTGTTCATGAGAAGAAGAAAAGACGAAAAGGAAGAAGAGTAATAGATAACAGGACAATAGAAACGAAAAAAGGACGGAGACAATGTGCACAAAAGACCATAATGCAGGTTATCATAGGAAAGGAACAGACAAGAAAAAACGATGCGAAAAAAGGCATGTGATGGAAAAAACAAGGATAGACACGGAAAGATAGATATGAAGAAATTTAGGACAACAACTTGGTGGTGGTGAGACCCTGTTCAAGCGTCGAAAGGCCGGGGAGCTGGTCGCCCCAGAGATGGTGCGACTTGATCGTCTTGGCACCGCCGTTGCAACGCTGGGTGGTCTGGTGCACGTGGTAGTTCATGCGGCGCAAGACGGTCTTGTCCTGGAAGGACATCTTGGAGACGTCCTTGCGCGGAGGCTCGTAGCGGATGCTGGACCCGTACACGTAGTTGATGACGAACTGGCCATCGTACATGGGGAACGGCCGGACCTCCAAGAACTCGTGGCTCTCGTGCAAGTCGTTGACAAAGTCGCCGATCTTCCAGTTGCCGCGCGCGTCCCAGTGGTTGCTCTTGAAGGGCCTACGCGCGTGGTTGTAGCCGGCCAGAGAGGCGATGACGGAGCTGTCGCCCATGAGGCTGCTGTCGCCGAACCGCTCGTGCACGGTGGCAGACCGGGCGTTGTCGTTCGGGTAGACCTGGACACCCTCGTTGTTCCAGCGGTTGCCCTTGCCACCGATGGCTATCCCGCCGCGCGTGGCTTCGGCGATATAGTAGGCGTCGATGCGCTCGATCATGGCCTTGTGGTCGATGAAGGCCTGGATGACAAAATCCTGCGACAGCTGGCGGAACCCGATCGTGTTGTCCATGCCGCTCATGTACGTGGTCCCCACGGCGCCGCCCGCAAGCGCGATCTGGTGGTGCATGATCTGGCCCTCGAAGGGACGCATCACGTCGCCGCCAAACATGATTTCGACGTTGCAGCGGTCAAACCCGTGGAAGGTCGAGGAGCGGCACGGGGCGAGGAGGTACGCGCGCTGGGCGATGCCGTGCATGACGCCGAGGTCGTGGGACTTGACCCAGCGGAGCTCGAAGTGGGTGAGGTCGTCGTATTGGGGGTGCCCGCAGAAGGGCGCGACGATGCTCTGGACCATGACGCGGTTGAGGTTCGGGAAGGCGCCCTGGGCGTCGCCGAAGGAGTCCGGGCTCTTGAACATGCGGCGCTGGAGCTCGTCGTAGCCGAACTGTGCCTCCTCCTGGCTGCGCACCCTGGCAGCGGGGAATCCATCGCGGTACCGCACCGACCGCGCTTTCTTCCCGACAGCAATCCCGGAAGTGCCGTGGCGCATGAGCGCGTCCCCTGTATCACCGGAGCGGGGCAAGAACGGATAGTGCGGATGCACAAAAGGCAGCGCAGTACCGAGCGTCCCGCCGTAGGAGTAGACATCCTCCGGATCGAAGACAGACCCACACGCATCGCCGGCGGCGGAGTGATCTCTAATCCCGTCCACGTGAGCACGCATACCAGTATACGTATTGCTGTGATCGGAAACAGACATCATTTCGGGGTGCCCAACGACGTTCTCTGTAGTCAAAGCTTGGTGAGTGTATACCAACGGCACGATTGTGATCCGTTTCGGGGTTACCTCGCCCGCATCCCGAGTGGGGTCTCCGGCGCCATCACGGTTGGCGACCTGGGTCACTGTCCTGAGTTCATCATAAGTATCGACGAGGGTACCTACCACCTCCCGCGCCCGACATCTGGCCTCGAGCACGCGCTCGATATCGCGCGCATTGTCCCCGGTGGAAAGCCATCGGAGGAAGTTCTCTGCCTGGCCAGCTTCCAACACGTACTCCGGGATGTATTTCTGCACGCTGGCAAGCAATTTTTCGCGCTTCCTGCCGGCCGCATCCGTCCCCTCGGGCAGCTTGCCCAGGGTTTCAGCAGCGCTCAGCAACGTGCCGATATTGCTAGCGAGGGTCTTTGTAGCCGCCTCGTCGGGGGTGGCTCCGCGCGTGACAGCAGTGAAATGTCCAAGAAATCCCGTAACAAGGTCTCCGGACATGGCGAGGAAGGGGTTATCGCCGCCTTCGCCGCCGTCGTGTTTCACCTTGTCGCCTTCGACTGCAGGGGCGGCTGCGGCGCCGCCTCCTCCGATAACGATGGGAGGCGTGAACGAGTCAAAGATAGAGTACCACGCTACAATCATGGACCGGGTGAAGTCGTTCATCTCGGAAGAGTTGTGGTAGAGCGGCACGAGTCTCGGGTCGATCGCGGGGTGGTCGGGGCAGCACTGCTTGAGGTTCTTGATGACCCGTTCGTAGAGACGCACGAATTTCGTGACAGTGTCGTTGGCGGGAGCCCTACCGGTGTTAATCTGGTCAGCCATCCACAACATGGCGGAAATGTGGCCAAACCCTTGCAAGGTAGCAGTGCCCCAATTGGCAACTGTGGCGTCAATGAATCCAAATTTGTTTGGAGGAAGCATCCAGCACCCGAGGTACCCGGGATCGTCCATGTCGGTGCCGCGAGCAAACACGTCGGCCGTGGCGCGCACTGCGTTGCGCAGCATACCATCGATGCCGTAAAGGGTGTCGCCCCCTGACTTTGCCACGTTCTTCAGGCTCTTCACAAAATCAAGGCCCTCGGTGAAGTCACGCATGTCGTCCTGCGTGAAGTCCTTGAACATGGCATTCTGGAGCGTCTCGGCAGCCCAGGGGTACTCGTCGGTGTGGTTGAAGGCGTCGTCGATCTCGCCAAACACCTCGAGCGGGTAGTAGTCCTGGGTGTGCGGGAAGTACCCGATCAGGGGGTTGACGCGGCGCTGGTTGCCGTCGACGGCGCACTTGACGCGCGTGAAGGCGCGGCCGTCCTTGGCATCGGCAGCGAGGTCGCCCAGGAGCTCGCGGTTGATGACGCCGGACTCCTCGAAGCTTTGACCCGCACGCGGCGGGATGAACTCGAGGCAGTGGTCCAGGAAGTCGCTCAGGCGGTACGTGTCCCAGGTGTTGGTCGTCCACGAGCAGAACTCGATGTCGCGCTGGCGCGAGCGGAACTTGAACGCGTCGTCGTCGGGCCCGTACGCGGGGAACTCGGCCTTGGACCCGGTCTGGTGCTCGGACTGCAGCACCCACTCGTCGTGGTCGTTGTACTGCTTGCCCTCGAGCAAGGGGATCACGTAGACGCGATTCCCCTGGATGCTCTGGATCATCGCGCCGTCGCGGCGCGTGCGGAGAGCCGTGGCAGTGCCGGACTTGTCGGCGTACTTGTTGGTCTCGTCCTGGAGCCCGATGCGGTACAGGTCGCCGCGGGTCATGATCCACTGCGAGAGCGTGAGGCGATTCTGCTCGAAGATGCGGGACACCATCGCGTTGATGTCGGAGTGGGCCTGCGGGGTGCGGTTGTAGACGCCGAACATGGCAGCCTTGCGCTGGAAGACCTGCTCGGGGGTGGTGGGCATCCCCACGAAGGACCAGAGGTGCTCGGGCGAGAAGTACGCGGTGGGCTGCATGCGGAACTCGTTCAGGGCGTCGAGGATGATGGCCGACCAGATGTTGCTGGTGACGGCGTCGACGAACATGTCCCACTCGCGCTGGCCGTCGGGGGTCTTCATGTGGGTGTAGTCCTTGGTGAAGCCCTGCGAGCGGTAGAGCGTGTGCTCCTCGCGGCGGCTGACCTTCGACCAGATGTTGCGCCCGGGCACCTTGCGGGTGCCGACATCGGGAATGTCGAGCGGGATCTCGATGGTGCTGGCGTACACGCGGTCCTTCATGGTCTTCACAACGGGGAAGAGGTCAAAGATCCACGCGGTCGCGTCGTTCATGTACAGCTTGAGGGTCTTCCTGAGGATAACGGGATTGTCCTTGGCCCAGTCGACGTACTCGGACCAGTACGTCTGCACGTTCTCGTTGTACGCGGGGGTCGTGTCCGCGGCATTCTCCTGGGTGAACCGCTTGTCGAAGTTCTTCTGGACCCACTGCGAGTACGTCATGCTCGGCTTGGGCAGCATATCCGGCGGGAGGGGCGAGTCGTGGAACGTTTCCCCAGCTCGCTTTCCGAGTGCACTAGAGGAAGCCATGATTTTTTGTCACGCTCTTGCTTTTCTTGTTTGGGTTGGGTTGGGTTTGTTTGGTTGGTTGTTTGATGTGGGAGGGAGGGGTTCTCCGTAACACTGGCTCTTCCGCGATGAGTACCTCAAGGGCGATTTCTTCTAAACGCGCGCAAGGTTCACGGCAACGGGAATCAGCAAGCACGCAGTTCTTTTTCTCGTCTTATCTCTTCTGTTGCCCTCCTTCCTAATCTGGTAAGGCGCGGCAAAAAAAACACAGCAGAGTGGGAGGAGGAGAAGGTGGGAGTACGATGAACGGCCGATTCTCAGATTAATAACGGGGGCGCCCGTGCACATCTTATGGCACGTTTTCGCACTCCAGGCCCCGTGCGCAATAGCCTACGCGACGCCGCAAGCCGCGCTTTTGCACTACTCCGCGCAAAACGCGCCGCGATCGCATTACTTCGCATACGTGCATCAGACGGGGGCCCCCCGCGTACGTAGAACCGATCGCTTCCACCCTCCCAAGAGGTTCTTTCCTACGAGATCTGCGAGGAGATAGAGAGAGAGAGAGACAAACCCATGCTTGCGATAGCGCTCGTGCTCGTGTCGCTTCTCGTGCGTGCGCACGGGGCGCCGGCGTGCGAGAGCGTGTACCCGCGGCACCTCGACGTGGGCATGTACTGGGCGCGCATAAGCCCGGAAGGCGTGGTGACGTGGGAGAAGTCGTGCCCGGACACGGGCGCCGTCGCGGACGCGTTCGACCCGGGGCGCAACACGGCCATATGGACGCACGGCCTGCAGCCGGAGTTCGTGGCGAAGGGCGAGCGCTTCTGGGTGGAGAACGAGGACATGCAGTTCCTGGCGCCGTGGGTGATGATGGGCTGGAACGTGGGGATCTTCCAGTGGACGCAGTTCGCCGACGAGCGGCTCGCCCACTTCGAGCGCGCCGAGGCCAAGATCTGGGAGACGCGCTACTTCGCGGACATGCGCTACAAGCACACCAACAGGCACGGCGACGTCGTCATCTCGGACGCGCCGCGCAACGCCACCGTCGGCGAGCTCTTCGTGCACCACTACCTCCCGCACGCGCGCAGGCTGCTGCCCGGCACCGAGATCCGGCTCATCGGGCACTCGCTCGGCGCACAGCTCATCGTGCATGCGGCGCACCATCTGCACAGGATGCACAAGGCGCGCGCCGCGGCGGCGGCGGACCCGGCCAGCGCGGAGCAGATCCCGCTGCCGCACCGCGTGGCTCTGCTCGACCCCGTGTACTCGCCGGGGATCCAGGGCTTCCTGGACGACTACAACTGCGGGGACACGCTCGAGAAGGTGCTCGGGTGCTGCTCGGCGGCGCTGCACGACGCGGGGGTCGCCGTCGAGTACTACCGCTTCTCGTTCATCAACAAGTGCCTCTTCTCGTCGCAGGAGAACAACGACATCGTCCGCGCGAGCGCGTTCTCGCAGCCGACGGTGATGCTGTGGGGCGACCGGCACCTCGGCTCGTGCTACAGCGACGACCTGCTCTCGAGCGGCGGCAAGCTGCGCAAGGAGATCAGGAGCATCGCCGACCAGATGTCCAACCAGCACATCGTCGCCGTGCCCTACTACGCGCTCTCGCTCATCCACCCGCCCATGCGCTGCGTGCTCTCGGACGACGTGAAGGCGTGCACACCCCTCAAGAGCCTCGCGCTCGGCGCCGCCATGCCCACGGAGGTCGTGCTGCGGTGGTCCGAGCCCGCGGGCGCCGACAGCGACAGCGACAAGGCGTGCTTCCACCAGTTCGACGACGGCACGCGCGCCGAGACCTCTGCCACGATGACGGTCGACCCCGGCGACGACACGTTCTTCCTCCGCTCGTGCAGACACATCCACTCGTGAAAAACAAACAAACAAAGCAGAAGAGAGAGAGAGAGACAAAGCTCCCCGCCATTGATGTACAGAATAAAAAATGGACTCTTTATTCACAGGAGATAGCGCTGCAGCTTCGGTTTTATGCCGTACCGCAGGACAACGAAAAAGACGACGAGCACCGTGCCCGAAATAAGGACCTGCGACAGCACGCTGTAGTAGAAGACGATGCCGGGCTTGAATATCGCCAGGAGCACGGCGATGCTGCCCGTGGAAATCAGGGACGTCCCGATCATGCGCAGGTACGTGCGCTGTTTGCGCATCAGCGCCTCGCCGTGCTCCGCCTCGATGTACGCCCAGATCAGCACGACGAGTCCCATCATGATCCCGAAGCCGATCTCCGTGCCCAGGTTCGGGTGGTACATGATGATGAGCCCAATCACAAACGCAAACACCAGGTACACCACGGTGACCCCGTACATCCACAGGAGCGCGCGGCTGTGTGCTTTCGTGTCGACAAGCACGGGCGCACGCTCGGTGCTCTGCAGCAACGGTCGAGCCTCCATGTCTCTCTCTCTCTCTCTTCGTGTACCTCTCTCTCTCTCTCTCTGCTTTTCGTGAACACACTGTGGCGCGACGCACGGACGCGTGTACTGCAATATCGGCAAGTTATGGAGATTGGAAAGGAGTACGGATTTTATTGTGGAATGCCTTTCAATCTAACCGATTCATAAATCATCAAAGGATACATTTCAGCAGAATAAAATCAGTGATAGGAGGAGTATAGAAGAGAAAAACAGAAGGCTACAAAGAAAAAAAAGCACGAGTCGACAAAAGGGGGAGTGTTTTTTTTACTAATCCAAACCGGAGTCCTTCAACTTCTTGGCGATGATGGCGTCGTAGTCATCGATGTCGCGAAAAAAGGGACGCTTGTTGGAGTCCGACCCTGCATCGGTGGAGGCGATGTTGGAGGCACCGGCGGCGGCGCCCTGGTGCAACTTCAAGAGCTCCTGCTTCTGCTTCTCGACGCGTTCGAGGGCGCCGGAGGCGTACCGCGCACACGTCATGATTGCCGGGGAGAGTTGCGACAGCAAGTACTGCATGTTTTCGAACGACTCGGTGTACTTGGGGTCATTTGCGGAGGTGTTGACCATCTCGCTCATCAGGGGCTCGACGCGCTCCTTGCGGGCGCTGAGGTCGGCCACCTTCTCGTTGTAGATGGCCTTGTCCTCGTCGGTCTTCCCGGGCTCGCTGGAGATCTGCTTCAGGATTTCGATGGTCGCATCGAAGACCTCGGTGGTGCTGCGCTGGAGGGCCTCCTTGGCAGCCTTCTGCTTGGCCTCCTCGTCGGCGACAGCCTTCTCGAAGACGGGCTTCATCTTGTTCAGTTCGGCGACGAGCTCGGAGTTCTTCTTGAGAAGCGCGCTCATGTCGTCTGGTGTGGGTTTCTTGGTGTCGGCCATTTCGGCGGTGCTGTTGTTCTTCCTCAGGGATGCTTCAAGCGATGCCTCGATTACCTTTGGTAGCTGTTCGGGGATCCAATCAATCACGGATTTGCACGTGCTGTTATCCGGGGAGAATTGCTGATACTGCGAGTCCAGGAGGTAAGGCTTATCATGCCATTCGTATGACAGGATACTGCTGCCTTCGCGATACCCATCCGGGGTCACCGAAATCTCGACGGGTTTTTTCTGCACCAGGATGTGCGAGAGCGAGCCATCCTCCGCGGGGTGCGGGGTGTAGTCATTGTAGTGCGCGAGCGAAATATCTTTCAGGTAGCCGTTCTCGATCATGTGCGCGACGTTCTCCTTCACCCGGTGCAGGGCCGCGCCCGTCGGGGTGGACAGATCGTCCGTCATCGGGATCTCCACCTGCACCAGCAGCGCATCCTCGTCGGAAATCATCTTCTCGACCACGTGCCCGAGCACGGCGTCGCCCTTGTGGTGCAGCTTGACCCCCATGCCGAGCAGGTCGAGGCCCTGCAGCTCCTTCGCCGAAAACTGCGTGAAGCAGTCCTCCTCGATGGCGTCGTTCCCGCGGACAATCCACCCGCTGGGCACCGCCCGGGCAAGCATGCGCAGGTACTTGCCTTTCGCGGCGGGCTTCTCCTCGCCCTTCTTCTCGTCTGCCATTCCCCTTTTTTTTGAGGGAGAGTCCGTTTGTATGCAAGAAAGAAATCGCCGCGTGCCGCCTGTACTTACTTGGCGCGCGTATGTCACGTTTACTGCGTTTTTGTACTTGCACCGATGTGTTTCTCCCCTTACCTGGTTAATACTCCCTTTCTCGACTTAGGCCCCTGCATCGCCCGAAAAAAAACGAGAACCGCGGAGAAAAGCGTACATAAACGGCGGCGCGCGACGGGCTACTCAGCAAGGTGTCTATCCAGTCTTCCTCTGTTTGCTCTCTTTCTCTCTCTCTTTCTGATTGACGCGGCGGCTGGAGAAACGCGACTACCATAGGAAAAAAGGGGGGAGCAGAGATGAACTCGGACCCCGAGTCGAAACCGAAGAAGAAACGCAAGGCGTCGGCCCAGGGCGCGGACGCGCGCGGGACCAAGGAGGTGCGGTTTACGCGGCTCGCCCCGAAAAACATGAAGGAGCGTCAGAACGTGCTCCTCTCGTTCCTCATCCAGGTCGACATCGACCAGACCGAGCAGCAGCTGGAAGAAGAGCGCGAGGCGCCGACCAACTTCATGAAAGTGATCAGCGCGATGTCGCCGACACGCAAGCCCAAGACACAGCACGGCACACACATCCCCTCTATTTCACCCAAGACAAAATTCCAATAAAAGCTCGTTTCTTTATTCAAAGATATGTCAGTACATCGTTAGAGGGTTCGCGCCAGCTGAGACGCCTGCGGAGGAAGAATGTTTCTGCTCGGACTGCCGCACACTTGACGTGAAGGTCTCGTCTATGCCGCCCATCGAGAAGGACGAGTGCTGCGACGCCGTCTCGATGGGCTTATCACCCGTGAGCATTTTGATGATCTCTGTCTTGAACGCAGCGTCTGTCTCTGGAGCACCTTCGTCCATGTACCCAGACGGCGCAGCCATGCGCATCTTGAAATCGAGCTGGTTGTCCCCGACGCGTGTCGGTCCAATCAGCGGCTCGGATGCCTCGTCGGTGCGGTTCACAGCTTTGAAAAAGCCCTCCACATTGACTGAAGACAGCGACGTGCTTGTCGTGTTGCGCGCCACGAGAATGTCGCTCCTTATTTCCTCCTCTTCGCGAATTCTAATGCGCAGCGTTTTCTGCCGAGACACGTACAGACCCATCTCATTCTTCTTTGCCATCAGCCCCGCCAGGAACACGGAGTCGAAGTCGGGACTTCGCGCCCGCAACTTCCTGTCAGCCGCGTCCAGCTTATTCCACACGGCCTTCTCGGCCAGCAGCATATTATTGCGCTCCTCCCCCAGGCCGCGAAGCTTTGTGTCTATGCTGGTGCTCTCCGCTTTCAGCACGTTGATGTTTGCTTCGATCTGGCCAACCTTGTAATCGCCCGAGACGCGGATGAAGTACCGCTGGAACGGCGAGCCTGTGGGAACATTCTCGAGGTACTTGTCCACCATCCAGACCCACGCCCCGTCGAGTCCGCACAACATCTTTCTGTCTGACTGTTTCAATGTGATTCAAACGAGATGTATGTTTATAGATCCAACACCTAGGTGTTTTGGCTGTACACGTGTAACAGTGGTATATACGATTTTATTGTATTCAACACGGCGACGGCACGGTGCCAGAAGCTGACACGCACAGACACTACCGAGCCCCGCCCCCTGCTACTTTCATTTTCACTTCGCAGAGCGTCCTTTCCAGCACGGCGACACGTTTCTCTTGGCTTTCGATCGCTTTCTTCTGCTCGAATGTGAGATTAGCAAACAGACCGAAGTCGCCCTCTTGCGCCATGCTCATTCGCTGGTTGCTGTCAAGCAGTCTCCACTTGCGCCTTTCAGCCTCAATCCGTGCATTCATTAACGTCTTCTCCCATGATATGGCCTGTTTCAACTCCTCCAGCTCGTATTCTAATAGTTCGATTGCATACCAAACTGGGACTCGTTGCAAAGCTTGACTGTCCATGATAAACCATTCGATATGCAACTAAACGGTGCATACACATACACCGCCAAGAAAAAAAAGACCGGACGCTGGTCTGTATATACGCCAAATGTATGAGAACTGATATATACGTTGTCTCTTGTAGTAAACATGCATGTATGCACCGCCCCAAAATACACGAGGAGGAAACGTAATAATGCATAGCAGGAGCGCCGTGCTCATTTCTGTACTGGTCACACTATCCGTCTGCTCGAAAGCGGAAGCCCAGGTTGACACGTCCGGCGGCGAGATTGCAAAGTCCATCAACGCCGCCAACGCCGCGCTTGTCGCCGAGGCCGAGCTCTCGTGGCAGAGAACACTCGTACTCTTCGAGGAGATGAACGAGCTGTGGACAGGGCTCGCGCACAACGCATCGCGCCTGTACGTACCCACCGACCAGGCGGACGTGCGGGACATGCTCACGGTGCCCGAGTGCGTCGTCAGGGACGCCGAGCAGCACGAGTTCAACGGCACGGCGTCGCACGAGTTCATGTGCTGCCACCGCAGCCGGTTTGCGCCCCTGCGGCGGATCGTGCACCTGGGCACGGAGGCGCTCACCGACAGTGTCACGGACAGCTTTGGGACTTCTCCGGAAAAGGTCGTCACGAACATCGGCGACATGATGAGGAACGACATGCAGGGGTACGTGTGGCACGGCTGCAAGGACGACGTGTCGTTCCACACGCCCGAGCAGAACCTCGTGCGCGCGCTCGGGTACAGGCTCGTGGCCGGCGAGATCACGTCGATGTACCAGTTCGTGAAGGTGAGTCTGAGCTCGCTGCTCGCGTGTATTTACGACGCGCCGCTGCCGCCGTACTGCGTCTCGGACGCGCCACTGCAATTATCCAATATGAGCATCCCCTCGCTGCTGTACGAATCGAACCCGAACTTTGCCGTGTTTTGCAGCCAGGAGAAGCTTGAGGCGTACGAAGATTTCAGGATAACGGGGACGTGCACCGACGAAGACTGGGCGAAAGCGAAAGTTGGTCCCGCGGCACTATAAGCGACACCCGTCCCTTTATGTGCTGGCTGTCTGTCCTATCTATAGTTGGTGAATAAGCACGAGGACACGAAATGGATCCCTACAGAGCAACTCTCTGGGTGATTGCAATCACGGTAATTACTACCGGACTCGCTTTTGGGCATACCGATGAATCAAGGGACATCGATTCCAAGACAAACGCATTTGTCGGATCACTCAACTTCTTTGAAGACGTATGGAATTCCATCATGACAATCACACAATTTCTAGTCATTGTATGGGACTACGCTATCGGGTGGGCATACGTGATATTCCAGACTGCGTGCGACATCTGCGTAATTATGCTGGTATTTGTAAAGAACAAATTAGTATCCATAATCAACAGCCCCCTTCTTTCGATATAACATAGCGATTTTGAAACGTGCTCTTTACGATATGTACGATAAGGCATTCTAATACGATAATACATACACGAATAAAGACTGCTTTTATTTGCATTGACGTTTACATGTACATCCCCCATCCTTTGTCTTGTTGCACCAACAGCTAGGTTTCTTACCCCATTCCGCGAACTTCTTGCATGGCTCACAAACTACCATCGAAATAGTCGAACTAGGTACGTTGGGAAAGACTGTGTTGACTACAGGGGGTACCAAACACACATCAATGCTGCGAAGCATCCTGCCACAATGCGTGCATTGGAATGTCTCCGGCGGGTCCTCGTCCATCCGGTCTTCTCCTGGTCGTGTCAACCACTCCGAGTACGACATCTTCTGTGTGGGCGGCAACAGAGCGCCGCCGGTGTGATCTTGTCCGCCATCCATTCTTGCTCACGCGCCCTGCCAAACGTGCCTATACGATAAAGAAAAGCACTCTCACACTTTGCGCGCGTTCCGTTATAGTCGTAAACCAATAAACACTATAGGTCGCCGAAATACTCGCGATGCTTACGGTAGAATACATACGCTGTGCATACTTAGCATAAAGAACGAGAAAGAGACACACACACAAAAACAATGCCGCGCAGGAGTAAAGTCCACGCGTCGAAGTACGACAAGACGTACGAGCGGCCGAACCACAGGTTCAGGAACTGCGTGTTCGCCGTCTTCTACGTGATCCTCGCGATGTTCTCTGTCTTTATCGCATTCTTTGTGATTGCGGCATTCGTGGTGGGCAACGGCGCGCCGCTGGCTTTGATCACGTCGGCGGGGCTCACGGCCGCACAGGTCGACCAGGAGTTCAAGGACGCGCTGGCGATCGACGACCCGAACTCGAAGGAGTTCCAGGATTTTGTAAAGACAGTCAACCTCTTCGAGGACACGTGGAACTTCCTAGTGACAGGCCTGCAGATGCTCATCACTGTTTTCGACGTGTCACTGGGTGTATTCTACCAGCTGTTTCCCATATTTCTAGACATAGCCCTGGCGATATTCAAATTTATCTTCGGGACGCCGCTGCGGGATGCGATGATGGAGGTGCTGCTGTGGGCCACGGAGGCGCTGCGCATTGTCGCCAACACCGCGACGCGGTTCGCGGGCACGGACCAGACGTTCGGCGTGGCCAACGAGAACGTCCCCGGCGAGACCGAGGGCTTCGTGTTCGGCGCCGGCACGGGCGACCCCGGTGCCCCCGTCACGCAGTTCTTCGTGTGGCTCTGGAACATCTGCGTGAAGGGCATGGCCAACCTGCTCATCGGGATGGGCAACAGTGTGTCTGACTTCTTCGAGATGATATTCAACGTGTTCCTCAAGTACCTCGGCAAGATCATGAAGACGTTCACGCGGCTGCTGGAGACCTTCGATGTGACGAAGCTCGCGGGCAAGTGGCTGCAAGGCGTGACGGGCACCTTCTCGAAGATCACGCGGTACCTGTCGCCCTCGTGCTTCCAGAACATCCTGCAAAACTACGGCCAGTGTGCTGGCCAGGAGATCCTGCGTGCCGGCCTGAACCCGTTCGTGAAGGGCCTCAAGAAGCTGGGCGTCAACGTGAAGAACCCCGTGAAGAAGTGCGACGTCAAGAATATCGACAACCCGTGCGCGGGGGGCACGGACGACCCAACGGAGTCGGTCGACTACAAGCTGCTTGCCGAGCAGGCGCGCTCGGACGACCCCGTGTTCGGGCTCGGGCTGTGCGACGAGGTGCAGTGCTTCGAGGACGTGTCGACGCTCCTGGAGAACTTCCGCGCCCTCGACCAGAGCTGCGACTTCTGGACGAACAGCACCGCCACGGCCTTCTGCATGGTTGCCGTGCGCGACTTCAGCATTGTAAATAGCACCAGCACCGCCGAGCAGGACATCGAGTCGATCGGCGCGGAGCTCTGCCTCGTGCTGCGGGAGCAGGTCCTGCGCCGCTGCGACATCGGCGAGCCGCCGTTCTCGTTCGACATCGACTTTGTCGCCGACGAGATATGCATCGCGGACAAGTCCGGGTCGCCGGACCCGTTCGCCGCCGACTGCGCGTGCGGGAACAACGCGCCGCTGTGCGACGAGGACTGCTGCGAGCAGTACGCGCGGCAAATCAACGGGCAGGTGCTCGACCAGCTCGGCGACCGCACGTGCGCCGAGGCCCTCGACCTCTTCCGGGAGAGCGAGGTGTGGTGCCCCTTCATGGACGAGACGTCGTCGAGCATCCCCTTCTTCGGCGACCTCGGGTACACGCACGTGATCTGCAACTACTACCACAAGGTGTTTGCGCCCGCGTGCGGCAACCCCTTGCTCCGGGTGCGCGACGCGCCGGTGGCGCCGTTCCTCCCGGCGTACATCACCGACAGCTGCGTGCGGCTGGTCGACACGGTGGGCGTGTGCCTCCCCATCGACACGTCTGTGAGCGACATCTCGTTCGGCGTTGTGGAGGCCCAGGACGAGATCGACTCCGACGAGGTGTTCCGGCTGAACAACCTGCGCACGTTCGAGCCGCTGCCGATCGTCACGTTCTTCGGCGACGACGCGACGCCCGACGAGATCATCATGAAGACGCTCGACAAGTACTACTGCCAGCAGTTCTCGATCGTGAACAACAACTCGAACCCCATCTTCGAGGCGCAGCCGTGGAGCGTGCAGTCTGTGATTGGGAGCTACTGCGACTTCTCGGTGATCTCCGCGCTGTTCACCGTGGACGTCAGCGCGGACTTCACGACGAAGCTGCGCACGGAGGACGGCGACCGCATCACGGGCGACCTGGAGGGCATCCCCGCGGGCACGCCCGTCTTCGGCGCGTCGATGCAGACGAACGACTGCACGGACCAGACGGGCAGCAACCCTGACGAGGTCAACGAGCAGGCCGTGTGCGCCGCGCGGTTCCAGACGGAGATGAACGTGCAGACGGAGCTCGCGGCCACAGAGGCCGACATGTCGCTGCGGTCGCTGGGCGAGACGGCGCTCCAGGGCGACGACATGAACCACGTGAGCGGGATCCAGGACCTCGACCCCGAGGACCCGCAGTACGCGCGCAAGGAGCGCGAGCTCGAGGAACTCGACCGCACAACGGACCTCAACGCGGACTGGGAGACGGACGACCCCGAGACGCTGCGCAACGAGACGGCCCCGTTCCGCCGCACCTTCCCGCAGCCCCCCACCGGCGCGGACGCCGACAACCCCTTCCAGGGGATCATCAAGGACACAGCCCCCGGCGGGCGCACAGTCTTGTCCGTCGACCCCACGGGCGCCGACCCGCATGCCCAGTGGGCAGCCAACCCACACGCCGCCGTGTGGAAGGGCTTCTTCCAGGGGATCATCGACGTGATCGAGGACAAGCCGCTCTTTAGAAACAAGGACAGCAAGAAGTCGCTGGACGAGTGGCGCAGGGAGAAGGCGGCGCGGATACAGAAGAAGAAGATCGACATGATTCTGCAGCAGGAGGGCCTGCTTGGGTCGGACGCAGAGGATGAGGAGGAAGACCCCACCCAGTTCAGCTACGACGACACGAGCTACGCGAGCAAGGGGCGCGGGCGGCTCATGGGGCGCCGGCTGCAGTCGACGGGCGACCCCATACTGGACGCCCAGGCGAGCGAGCTGATTGCACAGCTGCGCGACATCCCGGACACGCTCGAGCGCACAACGCCCGACCAGTTCGCGCAGCACCAGGCCGAGACGGCCACGACGCAGATGGACCTCATCGCGGACCACCTGCAGACGATCGTCATCCCGCGCATCTTCGACATGTTCTACGCTGCGGCCCTGAACGGGAGCAGCGCCGTGTTTGGCAGCGGCACGGCGAACGGCGGCGAGAAGAAGTGCCGCGCCACCATGTCGGACCCGTACCGGTGCTGCGACGCCGACGCCACGGCCTACGAGTGCTGCCGCGGCCTGCTCTTCTGCATCCCGCTCCTTCCCAACGGGGTGTTCATCGACCGCACCACGGCCGAGAACGCCGACAAGTGGCGCTGCGAGGAGTTCGACCTGCCGCACGAGTACTGGTACACGCTCATCCGGATCGTGACGACCAAGCCGGTGAACTCGCTGATCGAAAACTCCGGGTCCGCCGAGTCCATCCTGCGCACGCTGCTCGGGTGGCTCACGTTCAAGGACAACGACGTCCCAGACAACTCCGTCGAGTGCCTTATGGTGAAGTCGGCGTACTTCTGGTTTGGGATCCTCGCGGTCTGGGGCATCGCGGTGCTGTTCTCCCTGCAGATGGCCACGGAGCTGACGCTGTACTACCAGAACCACAACCGCATGACGGAGGGGATGCAGGATACCGAGCTCGTCGACGAGCGCGTGACGGAGCTGGAGATGGAGCTCAAGAGGGAGGGGGTGATTGACGATAACGGCCAGGGCGCAAACGAAGTATAAACACGGCATACTCTCTCGTCCCACCATGAGATACACAATAAAGACGCACCTTACATATCGAGATCCGATGCAAATGTTTGGGAACAAGCCGACAGTAAAGGAGCAGCGCAACAAGGCGTTCAACGACTACGAGCGCCAGCGCATGCGCAACGAGTACCGCATGCAGCACAGCATGCAGCAGAACTCGCGCAAGGCCCGCGCGTGCGAGACGAAATCCAAGGAGCTGCTTGGGAACGGCATGCGGCACGAGGCGGAGGAGCAGTTCAAGATGATGCAGATGTACGAGAGGGAAAACAAGGACATCCAGCGCAACCTCGAAGCGCAGCAGATGGAGAGCCTCAGCCTGCAGCGCGGGATCCGGTACAGCGACATGGCGGACATGTCGCGCACGTCGGCGGTGGCGTTCTCGCAGGTCGCGGGGTCCATCCACATGAAGCGGATCGAGCACACGAACGAGCAGCGCAACAAGGCCAAGGAGAGCCTCGACGACAAGATCAGGGAACTCAGCAGCACACAGGACGAGATCCGCGACGAGATGCTCGCCGACGACCACGCGGGCCCGTCCGACGGCAACGGCTTCGCGTCGTTCGAGCAATTCGAGGACTTTATGAACGACATGCACAAAAAGGACCTCGAGTCCCAGTTAGACAACACCGCCCCCCAAACTCCGGCGTGGCTCCTTGCCATCGAAAACAGTGCAGACACCGCGCCCGTCGCCGCCCCAGCCCAGGCAGAAGGCGCGTCGTCATCCCTCTCTTTCACTAGGCAAAAGCAAGGCGGGGGCCACAGTAACACAAGCGACTCCGTGCCGCCGGGCTCCTCTGTAAATGATGCAGACGATGACAATGATGAATAAAAAAAACGGAAGTAAATCAAAATGTGTATTCGCATTCCTGTCTGTATGTATGTGCGCGCGTGTTTTCTTTTGTTGTTAACTCACAGCGTGCTCAGAAAATCAGGGAGCGCACGGTGCCATCCTGCGCGCACTGTCTGTGCAAATAGCTCGAGCCGGTAGTCGCACCGGAACATGCCCTGGAGCTGCTGGTAGAACTCGACGGGTTTCTCCACTGACAGGTGGGCGGTCACGACGCGCACGCGGCCCGTCTGCTTCAACGTGCGCAGGCACGCGGGCGAGCCGATGCCCCCCGCAAGGTAGTACTGCACGGCCGCGGAGCCGTAATTCTTGGCCTGCTTCTTGACGTTCTCCACCTCCACAATATCGAGGTGGCACACGATGCACTGGAAGGGGAACCCCCACACGTCGAGCATCTCCATGGCCGCGCGCACGTGCGTGCTCGGGGCGCCCACGAGGACGACCGCGCCCTCTGCCGCCATGCCGTACAGCGGCAGATTCTGCACCTTCACCTTCTTCGTGTACTGCGCGTCCATCTCGTACCACGGGAGGTCGTCCACGAGGAACAGGTTGTACGAGTCGATCTTTGGCCCGTCGCACGTGCCCACCCCGAAGAACCTCCGGGCGTCTGCGCGGATGCGGTCGTTCTCGAGCACGGCCAGCCGGCGCGTGTAGTCGCCCTCCTCCTGCACGCCCAGCGCGGGCCGTCCGCGCTTGTTGTACCTGCACTGCGTGCTGATCTCCGTGCGCTGGTTGATGAGCCACCGGATAAGCTGGTCGAGATCGTACACGCTGCGGTCGTCGACATTGAAGTTCGTGTACGCTTCCATGAGCATGTCCTCGGTGTTTGGCGAGTGCCGGAGCATGCCGCGCATGTGCAGGAGCAGCATCAGCGCGCCGTTTGGCGCCAGCTTCGCCGTGGGCACCTCGACACGCGCGTTGCACCCGCGCCGCGGGCACTGCCGCGCACTTGTGAACATGTCGAAGTGCGTGACCAGGCAGTCCCTGCAGTACGTGTGCCCGCACCCCAGTGTCACTGGGCAGCAGAAGAAGTCCCCGCACTTCGGACACACCAGCACTCCTTCCTCGCTTGTCTTGTGACAGACAGCGCGGAAGTGCGCCTCCCTCTCCAAATCCGTGTTCTTGTCCTTGTCATCATCGTCGTGCGCAAAAAAGGCCAACAATTTCGGTTTACTGCTAGACATCGCGCGTTTTTTTGTTTCCTTCTGCTGCCGCTGCCGCTTTGCCGCCTGATGAAACTATGTCTTCACTAGTGCACCTAAAACGCACACCTGCGTCCTGCTCCATATACGCAAAACCCGATAAGCTTACGACACGCCCCCTTTTTTTACCACCGCACAAAAAGCGGATGTACAGAGGTACTACTCGTACCTGCGGCGCTCTCCCGGCGCACTCTCCCACCCGTAAGTACACGCGCGCGGACGCATGTTGATTTTTTTTCGATAAACAAAAGAAAACGGGTTCTGAACCCGATTCCATTCCCACCCCGAGCCCTCTATTCAGGAAAACAGTCACAGCTCCTCTTCCTAATATCCGAAGGCGCGTGGATAGGTGTTTACTCAAAGCTCCGTATATTTCAGGAACTGTGCCAACACTCTTGTATTTTTTTTCCGGTGCACTCGATGTGTATTTTACGAGCCGCCGACACTAAAGAAGATAGAGAGAGAGAGAGAGAGAGAGAGAACGCGCGCGCCCTTTTTATTCGTTTCATTTGGTACATGCAGAGCAGCCGCGCAATGCAAAAAAGAATGAAGAAAAACACGATTATCACGCTCGGGGTTGTCGGGAGCAACGCCAAGCGGAAGGCGTTGCTCAAAACAACAAAGGGCAAGGCTACACTGAGACCCACGTACTATAGGAACTCCTGCTTGAACCCTGTCCGCGAGGTAACGAAGCTCTCGCGCTACGCGGCAGCCTCGATGCTCGTGAAAGCCGACACCCTGGACTCCCGCGCGGTCCGACACACGCATACCATCAGCACAATATCGAGAGAAACGTGCGCGTTATTCCCGACGAGTATGAAGTACTTCTCGCTCGATATGACGCGGCACGTGTCGCAGGCGATCGACAAGAACGGCCTGTTCCACTACATCCAGGCGCTGTCTCTTGTCATATCCGCAGTGCGTTACGCCATTAACATAAGCGCCGGCGTGTCTGACGACGAGATCCGCGAAAAGGTCGTGTGCAACTGGTCGTTCTACGAATACCTGCATATCAAAGCGCTGGCCACCAGCACGTCCGTGGGCCCGTGCCGCAATTGCGTGGGAGGGCTGCTTGTGCTCAACTACGATAGCAAGCGCGGCGCGACGATCGTGTGTTCCCAGTGCAACTCCAATTTGATTGCCCCCGGGAACCCCGAAAGCAAAAAGACGTGGCGGATCGAACAAACCATCGAATTGCTCGAGCGGCTCGATGTTGCCAACGGCATATCGAAGTCGGTGACTGTCGTGAAGACTTCCGGAGAGAACAAGCAGGTGCACGTGGAAACCGTGTTCCTCGTCCAGGAAATGGGCGAACCCAACGCGCACGCGTACGACAGTGGCTCCGGAGGCATCGATATCGGCCCCACATCGCTCGTGACGATCCTGGTCCCAAGCACCATGGGCTCCAAGGTCCGCTGTTTCCCCCTCAAATTCCACAACACTAAGGTATCTGTATGCAAACGGTTTTGAATAAATATCACGCGCATTTTATTACCACCAAATACAAACAGAACCAAAAAAAGAAGAGGCAAAGTGCAACAAAATCACGTAGTTTCCATGAAATCGTCGACGCCAGGGAGGCCCATGCTGTCCTCATCCATGCCGTCCCTGTTGTCGTCACTGCCGTCGTCGTCACTGCCGTCGTCGTCGATATCTACAACAGCCGACGAGATGGGCCGTGACTCGGACGATCGCGCGCTCGCGGATGGCGCGTGCGGGTTGCGCAGCACCCGTTGCAGTGTTTCGGAGGCGGAAACACCGCGGGCGCGGCGAGACCCGCTGCTGCTGCTGCTGCTACTACTACTACTGCTACCACCGCTGTCGCCGCCGTTGTCCGACTCGTCATCCGACTCGTCGTCGTCCATCTCAAACACCCCGCCGTCCGCACCCGACTTTGCTCCGGACCTGGCGCCGGACCCCTTATCTGACCGGGCGTCCTCGGCCTCCGGCGCCGGAAGCACCTGCGCAGCGTCGTCCTGCGCAGGGTCATCGGCCTCGTCCATAAAATTTGGAATGCCCTCTGTGATAATATTGGCGACCTCCCGCTGCGCGGCGACGACAGCGGCATAGTGCGCGTTCACCACGTCCTCGTTGCGCACGCCCTCCTCCGTGCCGTCCGTGATGCGGGCCTTCTGGAACTTGTATATGTTATCCCCGGGCGCCTCGGCAATGAACGCCGCGCCGGCGTTGTCCATCTCCATGAAACATCTCTGCATCACGCCCGATATTTTCTCCTTCATCGCGCCGGTGACGGCCTCCTTGTTGTTGCCGATCCACACGTCGCGCTGCACCGTGTCCATGTCGATCACCTCGATGTTCCCGTCGGCCAGCGCCTGCGTCGTCGTCCTGATCTTGTCCAGCTCCAGGCGCGCGAACGACGGGTACCGCACGAAATTGTACAGCTGCCCCGTCACAGGGCTGGGCTTGTCGATGTCTATGCAGTGCTTGTAGTGCAGCATCAAGTTCTTCTGCTGCACCAGCGGATGCAGCTGCATGGCAACCTCGAGACTGATTTCGCGGATCGGGTTGTTCATCCGCAGCGCAGACATGATGCAGTGCGTGTCCATGTCGACATCGAAGCCGTTGAACGTGTAGTTGCGATCCTTCGGGAGGATCGAGCGGTCGAAGCTCCCCGTTACAGACACGAGCGCATAGTCGGACACGTACCGCGGGTTGCGCAGGATCATGCGCCGCCCGGGCCGCGGATTGAGACTGACGCGCGTGTACAGCCACGGGTAGTTTTCGTCTGGTACCCCCGAGAGGAAGTCCTGCCTGGGCGTCTTGTCGAATTCGAGGGCCTTGATAACATGGCCCACAATGTCTTCGTACATCCCGCCCTCGCACACCAGCCCGTAGTTGATGAGCACGCCGTACTTGCTGTGTTTCGCGCCGGCCTCGTGGAACCCGACCGGCACGTCGTCCTTGACGACAGGCAGCTTCTCGTCCTGCGACAGGAAGATGTACTTGTGCGAGAACACACTCAGCGACTTAAGCGCAACAAGACACTGCTCGATGCTGGCCGACGAGTATATGACATTCTCGTTGCGCGACGAGACGTGGATCATCTCGGACAGCGAGCGGAACGATTCGTCGCCGAAACGCACAAACGTGCCGTCGAACTCCTTGGGCCCCGCGGCGACGTCACTGTCCGCGTCGTCGCCGTCCCCTCCGAAGCCATCGTCGTCCAGGAGCGGATTGCGCATCTGCAAATCCACCGGCTGCAGGAAAAACGGATTGTTCCCGACGCCGCCCTTGCCACCTCCCACGGCGCCTCCGCCTCCGCCTCCTCCTCCACCCCTGCCCCCCTTGCCGCCCTGGTGCCGCCCTTGCGGGAGGGCGACGGCGAGGTCGAGGTTGCCCCCGTACACCGCGTGGGTCGGGTCGGGCTTGCCGACGAATTTTCCCGGGAAGCGGATCTTCTTGGAGTAGTCGTCGATGCACGAGTTGACGCGGTTCTTGAGGAACTTGAGTGTGTAGTGCAGCGCGGGCGGGATGTACGAGTCGACGAAGCGGCCGAAGGTGTGGATGACGATGTTGACGGTGCACTTCGGCGTCCACTTGCGCATCATGGAGACCTTGAAGGGCTTCCCGAAGAACATGCCCAGCGGTGTGCAGTGGTGGATCAGGTACTGCTCCAGGATGGCGCAGCCCATCGCGTACTTCTTCATCATGTACTCCGTGCGGTTCGACGAGTAGTCGAGGCCGAGCGAGCGCATCTCGCTGCGGAGCAAGGGGACGCAGTTCTCGAACGCCTGCATGTCGATGTGGTTGTAGCCCTCCATGATGTCGGCGAGCTTGGCATACCACCCGCGGATGCAGTGCGCCTTGATGTTGATGCGGCGGAACTCGTCGACGCTCATGATCGGGTCGAGCGGGTCGCCGATGCGGCGCGCGGGGTTGTTGTGCTGCCGCACATACACGAAGATGTACCGCGACACGAGCGCGTCCTTCGACGTGATGAGGTCGCTCCCGAGGTCGCCCTCGTTCTCGTTCCCGCAGTCGACGAACGTGGTCGGGGCCTTGTTCACGTACGTCATCGTCTTGCGCACCTTGTTCCCCCACTCGTCCTCGACGTACTCGAGCACTTTCCGGATAGTCTTCTGCGCGGACATCTCGTAGCGCTTCCTGGCGTCGGCGCCGTCGCCCTTGGCGAAGAACCGGCGGATCGACGCGTCCTCGTTGAAGCAGCAGTTGTCCGACGATGTGGCGTTCACGGTGTTGTACAGCTCGGACTCGGACGTCACGTCCTCGATCGTCTCCCGCAGGCAGCTGTGCATCGCGCGGTCGGCAATGTATGTCTTCCCGACACCGGCGTCGCCGTGGATGTACATGTTCGTGTGCACCGTCGGCGAGCGGTCGAAGATCGAGTTCATGTTGAGCCAGATGAACGCGAAGAGGGCCTGGTTGGTGGCGATGCCCTCGTACAGGCCCGCGCTCTCCGTCATCCAGATCACAAAGTTGTCGAACGTCGAGAGCGTCGGGTCGGTGATCGGCAGCTCGAAGTGGAAGTCCTGCAGGTTGTTGTCGGCCCAGTACTTGTTCAGCTTCGCCTGCGTCGCCGACACGTTGAACTCGCCCGTGCAGTACCGGTCGAACTTGTCGAACGTCACATCCTTCAGCGTGTTCATCTGCCGGATGAACTCCTTGGGGTCGTCCCCGTACAGCTTCTTCAGCAGCGCCGCCGCCTCGCGGAACGGCATCTTCATCCCGAGCCCGATGAAGTCGTCCAGGAAGATGTCCGTGCGCCCCTGGTACCCGTCCGCCATCCCGAGGAGCGCGCGGTTGTCCTCCCGCTCGTCCTCCGTCATTTCGCGCACGTTCCCGAAGGTCTCCAGGGAGAACCCGCCGTTGCCAGCGTCGCCCCCCGCATCGGGGCCCAGCTCCGCCAGGATGTCGTTGTCCGTGTCGGGCCCGACACCTATCCCGCCCGCGTTGATGGCCGCGAAGCCCGAATGCAGGCGGTTGAAATCGTCCATGCCAAACTCCTCTTCGTCTTCGTCGTCGTCGTCGTCGCCGCCGCCGCCGCCGCCCCGCGCGACAAACTGGCCGCTGGCATTCCGCTTGACATCGACGCGCCGGCGCTTAGCGGTGCTCAGGGTGCTCCCCGAGTCCTCCAGCGTGAGGCCCGCCTCTGCCGCGCGCTTCTGCATTTGCGTCCTACGGGCGTGCTCCGCCTCCATCCTCTCGAGGTTGTCCGCCACTTCCCGCATGTGCTTGCTCCACTTCACATCTAGCTTGTTCTCCTGGAGGCACGGGAAGATGCGCGACATGAAGCGGGTGACGTTCCAGAACTGCGGGATGATGCGAAAGACAACCTCCTGGTTCGGGAACGTGAGCTGCACCCTGTCGTGGCGGTCGCAGTAATAGTTATCGATCCGGCGCTGGCTGTCGCACACGCTCGGGCTGGTGCCCTTGAACGCGTGCCGGATGTGGAACTGCTTCTTGGGATGCAGGAAGTTGTCCTTGTCGTTGATGGGCCGGTCTGTGCAGAGCCGGCGGCGCACGTCCTGGGTCATGCTAATGCCCAGCATGGTCCCGCACAGGATCGTCAGGGCCTCCTTGTCGTGGATGTACTTGAAGAGCTCGTAGATGTTGAACTCCTGCGAGGGGTTTGTCTTGGTGGTTTTCGCGCCGCGCTTGGCATTCTTCTCGGGGTCGAAGAAGGTCCCGTCGGGCAGGAGCGGGTACCGCACATTCTGCCAGGCCTCGGCAAACACGTCGCTGAAGCTGACCTCGGCGTCGGCGTGCTCGACCACAACCAGCCGGTGCTCGACGATCTTGCTCGACTTGTTGCGGTCGACCAGGGCCTCGAGATACACACTCACCGGGTACGTCTTCCACGAGGCGACGGGGTCGTTGATGCGGTTGTAGATCACGTTCAGCGTGAAAAGAATCAGCTCCAGGCCCGCGGCAGACACCACGGCGCGCGCGGATTCCTTGTTGATGTTCTCGAAGCGCGTCGCGCCGTTTTTGTACATGAACTCGGGGATGGGGATGACGTAGATCGACTCCCCTGTAACAATCAGCTTCTTCTTCGTGCCCACCTTGAAGTCCGTGCGGTTCATCGGCCATCCATTCGGGATGGGTCTATACTTCATTCGCCGGACCATTGTGGCGCTCGCGACACACACATGAACTGTCAGCAAAAGGGAAAAGAAAAACAACACTATCTCTCCCAAGAGGGAAATACAAAGCAGAAGAGAAGAAAAAAAACCACGACTCCTATATCGGACCAAAATCTCCACGTATTCTTGTACCCGCCCTTCTTATGTATAATCCCTTCTAGTCGTTCGTAACATACACCACGAACGCAAAAATTTATTAGGGGTTCAAACATGTAGCGGCCAAAAAAAAATCTCCCTAGCGGTATATTGCAATCCTAACCCCGCAATATATACACGCACATTGCCAACTCTCGCTTTTTTGTACCTTCCTTGAGTTCGCGCCCACTACCTACTCCAAAATACCCTTTTTGGCAATTTCACCGAATACCATCTTTATTGAGACATATAAAAGGCTAAAATCGGCATAGCGCGACTTATTGACATGTGCACGCGGAAAGGCAATACTAAAATGAGAAAGAGAATCCAAAATCGAACGGGCTGAGCCCGCGTCTGTCGTTCACCTCCTGCCCGGGCTTCGACGGCGGCGTAGGCACCGCGAAAATGCCAAACGCCCACCTGGGCTCCCCTCCCTGCGTCAGCCTCGGGACAGACTCCACCACTGGGTCCCGCTCGGGCTCGGGTTCCGGCTCGGGCTGCGGCTCGGGCTCCGGCTCGGGTTCCGGCTCGGGCTCCGGCTCGGGCTCCGGCTCGGGCTCGGGCTCGGGCTCTGGTTCCGGCTCTGGTTCCGGCTCTGGTTCCGGTTCCGGTTCGGGCTCGGGATCCTTCTGAGATGCAGCCTCCTTGGCCTTGCGATCCGCTTCCCGGCGCCTCTTCTTGTCCTCCTTGCGCTTCTTCTTGTCCTCCTCATCGAGAAGGTCCTGCAGATTGCGCTCGCAACTGCGCTCGCGTTCGACGCCGACCTCCTGAATGAATTCACCGAACCCGTCGAAAATGGCTTCGTACTCCCCCGTGGACCACTCCTTTTCTTTCTCCAGACGCTCCAGGGTGAGCCCCTTCTTCGGGGTGTACATAGTCCGAATATAGAGCATGTGCTGGACGACCTTCCATATGAGCGGCCGGATGGTCTTGTTGGAGAACTTGGGGGTACCTTCGAAGTGTCGCCCGAGATGCTTCCGTATCAACTTCACGACCCTGTCGCCGAAAACATGGTCCACGAGACAGGCTTCCACGATGTCGTACAGCCACCGGACGATCTTCGAGATCCGGGTATCGAAGTTGCGAAAGAGAATCACGCCGGCCTGGTCGATGTGCAAGCAGAACATGTCCACGTCCCCCGATTCATTCCAGTGCTGGATGTGGGCGTTGATCAGGAACGCTTTGAGTGGCGCGTACGTGCACTCGACTGTACGCAGGGTGGGCGAGACCCTTTCGAGGCCCGCCTCGCGGTCGAACTCGGTAAACCGCGAGTCGATGCCCAGCACGAGCTTGCGCGGAGGTGTCAGCGTCACTGGGATGCCCTCGGGGACCTTCCCGATATGCATCGTGTAGTAGATCAGCAGGAGCGTCTCCAGAATCATCCCAAGCAGGAGGTGCGGATCATCGCTATTGGGGACACCGACCATGTGGAACTGCGCGGCGCGGGCAGGATCAAACATGTACGAGTGGAACGAAAGCGATATCGCGTCGATGAGCGTCAGAGTGGAGCCATGGCCCGGCCTTACCTGTGCACCCCGGCAGGCCAGAAGGTACGACACGACGCGGGCGCCGGTCCACTGGGCGATGTTCATGGGGTACGCGACCCCGGCCAGCTTGAGTTTCTGCAGCGCAACGGAGGCGTAGACAACACGCATGCCCATCGGCATGAGATCCCATAGCGCAATCGCGCGGAAAAGGCACCCGTTGAGCCGGGGCTCGTTGAAGAACTTCAGGTTGATGCTGAGTACGCCAGCCCCCGGGGTGCTCCTGAGGACCTCGATGGCCTTCGCGTGGTTGTGCACCCACTTGTGGGCGGGGAACACGCGGACCTGCTTGTCGTTGGGGCCCACGGTGCGCGGTTCGCGCCCGCACAGGACGGTGAAGTATTTCTTGCTGCACTTCAGCGTCCACACGCTGACTTCCAACTGCAGGCTGAGCAAGGCCCGCGTAATCAGGTCGTACATCTGCTTGCCGACCCTGAAGAACGCCCCAAGCGTGTTCTCGTCGTCAAGGCCCTCGTACTGCGCGAATTCCACGATCGGCAGGTCGTCGCCGTCTTCCAGCCCGAAATTGTCGTTGCCGTCGAGCATGATCTCGTACAGATTCGTGTTCAGCTCCTCCAGGTCCGCGTACTGGCCCTTGCTCACGCGCGTCTTGCCTATCATGCGCGACCCGTCGCCATTGTCGGACCTCGTTTCGGCATCAGGGGCGGTGTCGGTGTCGGTGTCGGTGTCGGGGTCGGCGTCGTCCGCGGACTCGTACTCCGAGTCGCCATCTCCGCTGCTGGGGCAGGGCTCCTCTTCAATGGTAATCTTGGCACTCACGTGGATTTCGCCGCCGTCCTTCGGGGCGTTCGCAACGACTGCCGCTTTGGTACACTCCGTGAGGAGCCTGGTTGCCACCGTGTGCACGGCACCGCACTGGCACGTTTTATATTTGTGAAGACACGTGCATTCGGCAGCGACTTTCTCCATGATCTCGCCGAGACCCCGAACCAACTTCATGTTGTCCTTGGACAGTTTGCAAGTACACCTCTCCATGTTTTTTGTGTATCTCTTTTCTTCGTATGGGCTAATCGATCCACTTGGTAGTAAATGACCAGAAAAAACAGGGAGAAAGCCACAGGACGAACTTCTATCTATTGATACTCGCTACTCTGCTCCTCCCCCCCCCCTCCCCTGCCAATCCCCCGCAAAATATACCTAAAACCTCAGGGTCCAGTACTACGTCGCCACCAATACATGCACTTTATTGTAATTCGTGTATACAAAAAAACGATACACCAGATATTTCTTTCAAACGACAAAAAAAGGGGGGACCAAGAGCAGAAAAGGGTCCCGCCGCGCCGCTCTTTACCCAAACACCTTCTCCGAGACCTTCCGGCGGTAAACATTCACATAGGCGGGTGTCACAGCAGGCAGCACGCTGCGCCCCGCGGCGGCCAAAACTAGGGTCCGCTCGCGCGCTTCCCGGGAGACAAGGAGCTGCTGGCCGAACAGGAACATGAACCACCCGCACGCCCACGAGTTGTTCTGCGGCGGCACGGCTGCCTTGCGGAACCACCGCTCCTCGGCGACTCCGAGGCACGGCTGCCCGCCACTGTGCTTCACGTAGGCCTCCCTGAGGTACGTGCATATCCCGGTGAGGTTCATGCGGTGCACGCGGTCGGTGACGAGCGTGGGCAGCGAGTCGAAGACGTAGAGCAAAGGCTGGTTGCACAGCCTGTCGTACGGCCGATACACGACGTACAGCAGCCAGTGGATGTTGCTGTAGTTGTACGGGATGATGATCACCTGCTTGTCGTGCAGGATGAACTCGCCGCTGTCGCGGGTTGCCCAGTGCACGAGCCGCTCCTTGTAGTTCTCGGCGGCCTGCGCCTGCACGTTTGTGGGGGTCGTGTTCACCATGAGCTGCTTCATGAAGAACGAGCTCATCACGTACACATCGCGGTGCTCGTCCACCGGTGTGCGCAGCGGCCGCAGGCGCCCAAACAGGAAGTGGATCACGTTGTCCGTGAGCAGCCGCTGCTCCCACCCGTGCGTGTCGGCGCGCAGCGCCTCGCGATCCACGACGTCCAGGTTGATCTTGGTGCCGGCCAGCGTGTACATCTCCTTACCCGGGACGGCGGTGCCCCCCTCGTCCGACTGCGCGCCCTCGCCGATGACCTCGTCGGCATCCGACACGTCCATGGCATCGCCCCCGTGCACCGCCACGCGGGGGGCCTCTATCACCTGCGACACCGGCGCCGGCTCGGCGATGTCCGCGCGTGCGTCGCCAATCTCGTGGATGTGCTCCACGGCAACCGCCCGCAGGCCGGCGACCGCGATGCGCGAGACACCGACGGCGGTCTCGCGGAACTCGATGGGGCCGGAGTGCGCGACGATGTTCTCGATGTCGAGGGTGATCCGCAGGTGGCACCGGTTGCCGTACCCCTGCTCGCCGCCCTGCAGGCGATCGTAGTGCTGGTGCACGAACACGCGCGGCGCACGCACCTTGCGCGCGGACGTCTCGACGGCGTCGTTGACCGGCACGCGCAGGCAATGCCGCTGCACATACTGGAAGAGCTCCGCGTCGAACTCGCGCGGCTCGTCCACGTACTCGGGGTACGCAATCTGCATCAGCATGGGCTCCAGCGCTTGCCTGTCGGTGCACGTCTGCACCGAGTACAGGTCGCTGATGTTACTGGGCACAATCACGCCCGAGAAGTCGTCGAACTTCCAGAAGCACGCGAGGCGGTCGTGCAGCTCGCCGTCGCCGAAGATGAACTCCGCGTCGCGCGCGCCCTTGTCCCGCACCGAGTCGTACGTGCTCTGCGGCTTGTGGTACACAAGCTCCCGCCCGTCGAAGTACACAAAACACCACCGCAAATGCATCTCTGCCAACCCCTCCCCACCCCCCCACCCCTACAAACAAAACAACCCCGCGGAGTAGCACTTACCAATGTGTGTAGCGGAAAGAGTAAACTCCTCCTCAACCCTCTCGGTGGTGAATACAGTGCAGGAGAACCGATTGCTCTTATCACAAAGAAGTGTTCTGGGGTCACCGAGAAAGTGGTACCACCATATATACAGTCGTTACAACTCGCACGCAGTGTATACGGATCCCGCAGTTTCAATTGTTTGCAAAACAACAAAAAAACGAGGATTTTCCTGGCACATGCACCCGCCCGCCTCTCGGTCATGATCGCTTTTCCATATTAGGTGTGCCTGGTGGAGCAGTATTTCAGTGGATTTCAGCGTTGGTGTTTCCTCTTTTCAATTTTGATTATCGAGCTTTTTTCTTCGCGGAGTTTTGCAGCCAGTGGTAACAGGGTACATTTTTCGGGTTTTTTTTGTTGGTGTGATCGGTGATACCTTTCATTGCGCTCGGACACGAATCGGGTGGACAGCAGGGGGAGGTCGCATATGAGGACTCGAGACATGCGCGGCGCGGGGCGGTTCCGTTCGCCGCCGTCGACGGGAGCAGGGGCGGGGGCGCCCGCGTCAGACACAGAGAAGAAGATCCTGTACAGCCTGATATCTGGCGCGTGCAAGCACGTGGACTACGCGCAGGTGCGGAGCAAGGGGTGCGTCGATGCGCCGGACGCGCACCCGGACGTGGACGTGCTGGAGGCGACGCCGCAGAACCAGCACATCGTGCTGCGGAAGTACTCGCAGATGCTGGACCTGTACAGCATCCCGGGGCTGAACCCGATGCTGCCGGCGCTGGAGTACACGTGGAAGTCCGGCAGCGCGTTCTACATCAAGACCGCGTCCATCGCAGACGGCGTGCTGCTGTGCGACATTGCAGGGTCACTGACGGTCTTCCAGCTGCTGCTCATCATGGGGGACATATGCTTCGCGATGGCGGCGTCGCACTCCTTCGACGTGGCGCACACGTGCTTCAGCGACAAGTGCATCGTGGTGGCGCGCGACCTGTCGCGCATGAAGATCACACAGTACGGCGCGCTCGGGCACGACCTGCCCTTCAACAGCGGGTACGCGCGCGACATCACATCCATCGGGGCGACGCTGGCGGCACTCGCGACGCGCAAGTTCGTCGACATCAGGACCGCGCTGGACCTCGTGCAGGGCGGCAAGCTGTCGCAGGCGGGCCAGCTGCTACGGCACATGGCGTTCCAGGGGATCGAGCGGGAGCGCGCGGTCTTCGACAGCTGGATCCGCGACGTACACTTGCACGTGCTCAGCTCCATGACCCTGCGCGCCGCACCCATCGACTGCGGCACGTCGCTGAGCATCCTCAAGGATATGCACGTGACCGTGGCATGCATCCTCCGCAGCGCACGCGGTGGAGAGGCAGAGGCAGAGGCGGAGGCAGAGGCAGACGCGGCCGTGCTGCCCGTGTTCTTCCCGCGGGGGAGCGTCGCGCGCGGGCTCGGGCCGGCAACACTCGTCGTGACGTCGTACTTCAACGCCGTGCTGGCGTTTGGCGGGCTCGCGCGCGTGGCGCACCTGGAGGGCCTCTGGCCCAACGGGACTGTCTTCGACGGCCTGAACGAAGACACGCGCGAGCGCGTCACAACGCAGTTTTTCGAGGCGCTGGGCTACCTGATTGGGTACGCGCTGTGTTCCGGCGTGCGCATCCACCACCCCATCTCGACGTGCATCGTGTGCCTCACCATGTGCGAGAACACCGAGTACCTGAGCATGGACACGATGCCCGACGCGTACCGCGCGATGGCGACGATCTGCGCGCCGTGGGTAGCCGCCATGCGCCGCGGCTTCGAGCCCTTCCGCAAGTTCGTGCGGCGCAACATGTGGTCCGTGCAGCAGATCTACACGTTCTTCTTCGAGCTGGCCGCGGGCGGCACCTTGCGCGAGCACCCGGACTGCGTGCGCTTCCGCGGCTTCACCGCCGAGGAGGTGTACTGCATCCGGCAGGCGCTCGACGAGCTGGACACGCGGGCGTCGCAGCAGTTTGCCACGTTTGCAACGTGCAGCCCCGTCATCCCACCGGCGTCGGACCCCATCGTCATCGCGAGAGACACCAGCGGGCGCGGCGACGTCGAGCGCGTGAGCACGTGTGGACGCACCGTGTCGCTGCCGGCCAACATGGTGATCACCGCGGAGAACGTGCGCGCGCTGCTGGCATTCCAACTGGGAGACGCGCACTTCAACTGTACATAACCCGAACAAGGAACACAAAAAATGTCACGGTCGGTTTTACGGCGGAAATGTGGGTCTGTGTCGCGTGTCTGCCCAAAACGAAATCCACGGAACGGAGGAGCTCCAGAGAGGAGGAGTTTGGAGGGCCAACTTTCTTGAAGCTCACCTTCCGGACCCCCCCCGGGACTTAATATGAACCCTTTGCCTAGTATATCGTTTCATGTGATAAAAGACACGATATTACAGATTATAATATATTAGTATGTTACCTACAAACAGTCACGGCCGCGTGGTTCTCACCTCAGGCAGCATTACTCGTATGACTCGCGTCGTACCCGTATGACAGTCTCCAGACGAAAAAGGTGCCGGAAGAAGGTGCCGAACGTACCGATTTAATGACGTCATAATGTCGGAGCAAAAAATGTTAACACATGTGTTAACCATTGCCCCGAAACCTGAAACCAAAAATCCAGCCGTAAAATCCGTTAACACAATTTCATACAACTGTAAGCACTATCACAATTCCACGATATATCTTCTGTCAGCATAGTGACAATTGCCCTTTTTTGTGCACAGTCTGACATACGCCCAAGCACAAAATCTCGACACTGTGCACAAAACCTCACCTTCCTTATATGGTAAGAAAGTGCCATTTTAAGCCGATTGTCAACTCCGACTTTATGACGTCATAAATCTCCGATGACCTATGACGTCATCGTGACGAGGTGTGACGTTTTGACACGTCATCGCCTGTCACGGTAGTGTGAGAGCTTAAAAAGTCGACCTACATCCGCGAGGAGAGGGTGTGATTAGCAATATTCACGAAGAAATCTTGAGGAAAATGTTCAAAAAACGCACAACCGGTTTCCGTCGAGGTTCAACTTTCTTGTGCTTTTTCATCAGCAAATCTTGAGGAAAATGTTGCCTAAACGAGTCCATTTTTTCTAACTAAGCAAAATACTAAGTGGTTCAGAACTAGAATTCACTCCAAGGCGGGTTTCCGGGTCACATGGAAATAAAATCCAGCTATGCAGCCTATATAAAAGACCCCCCTTTCGGGTAGGCCCTTTGTTGTCTATTACCATAAAAGGCGATTTTAGTAACCACCACCCCTAAGGCAATGTGTTCTATTATAGTCATTGATGGCCTACTCCCCAATTGTATATTACTATACAATACAAACTGGATTAAGACAGTATGGATACCTTTGTATGTGTTATACATATGGGTGATGGTTACCAAAATCGCCTTTTATGGTAATAGACAACAAAGGGCCTACCCGAAAGGGGGGTCTTTTATATAGGCTGCATAGCTGGATTTTATGTCCATGTGACCCGGAAACCCGCCTTGGAGTGAATTCTAGTTCTGAACCACTTAGTATTTTGCTTAGTTAGAAAAAATGGACTCGTTCAGGCAACATTTTCCTCAGGATTTCTTGATAAAAAATACAGAAAGATTGACCCGACAAATACAGTATGGCACTGAACCGTGGCATTTTTCCGTACTCAAGGAACACTCGGAGAGTCCGTCGGGGTAACATTTAGTCTCGCCTCACTTTTGTAAAAGGCAAAGGTTTGAATGATTTCTTATGTTTATTTGAGTGTATAAGAGGAAAGACTACTCCTTTGCTGTAGCACGAGAAAAAACAGCGAAGATGGAAGCCGACGAACAAAACCAACGAGAGTGTATTATCTGCTGCGACGCCCCGGCTGTTGGGACTGTCGTCGAGCACCGCTTCCTTGCCGGGGCGGACAGGATTGACGCTTGTCGCCACTGCATGGCAAAGCACGTCTACCAGCAATGGCGGGACGAGAATCCACGCAGTGATAGAGACGGAGACAGGGATGACGACAAGCGCATGTCCGCGGCCCTTGCTGACATCGAGTATATTAGGGAGGCGACGAGCCGTGAACCTTCGCAGTTCTGCTGGAAATGCGGGAGTCTGTTATTCAAGGACGGTGGGTGTCGTAAGCTCGTCTGCGGGCGGTGTAAAAGACGGAATTATTTCGTCGCCGATTACCCCGACATTAACAGGGCAACTGTGGTGCAGACGGCGGACAACGATATAAATCTGTTTGTGCCCATAGTTGTATTTCTTGGCGCATGTCTACTCTTTTTTATCACAACAGCTCGCTTCAAACACGAAGTGGGTATAATGTGTTCGTTGAAAACCGAAGAAGAATGTAGTGAGATGAAATGGACAATGCTTCAATATCCAGAGGATCAACCTGTTTTCTTCATGTGGCTTATTTTGTGTATGTGGCTTTCCCCAGGAGTTGCTGTAGCTGCCGTCTTTTATATTAATAGAGAGATTTCATGATAGTCCTCCACGTCCGTACGAATCGCATCCCCGTGCTATTATGCTGGCGGGTTAAACCGCTTGCGTCTTCTGCACTTGATAACAACAAGAGGTCCACATGCAATAAACAGAGACAATGGAATAAGTCATTTTCATATAAAGGTGCGCATTTTCCATAGTATTTCTTTGGTAATATGACAAAAAAAGGGCCGGTTGTAGGTCGACTTTTTAGGCTCTCACGATACCGTGACAGGCGATGACGTGTCAAAACGTCATACCTCGTCATGATGACGTCATCGGTCATCGGAGATTTATGACGTCATAAAGTCGGAGTTGACAATCGGCTTAAAATGGCACTTTCCTACCATATAAGGAAGGTGAGTTTTTGTGCACAGTGTCGAGATTTTGTGCTTGGCGTATGTCAGGCTGTGCACAAAAAAGGGGCAATTGTCACTATGCTGACAGAAGATATATCGTAGAATTGTGATAGTGCTTACAGTTGTATGAAATTGTGTTAACGGATTTTACGGCTGGATTTTTGGTTTCAGGTTTCGGGGCAATGGTTAACACATGTGTTAACATTTTTTGCTCCGACATTATGACGTCATTAAATCGGTACGTTCGGCACCTTCTTCCGGCACCTTTTTCGTCCGGAGACTGTCATACGGGTACGACGCGCGTCGTACGGGTAACGTTATCTGAGGTGAGGACCGCGCGACCGTGACGCATATGTACGATATATTGATAAGATATACGTGTAACATAACATGTTTTATCACATAAAACTTGGTGCTTCATGCAACCGTGACAGTATGCACCTTTTTCGCGGCCGGGCCGAGGTAGCTCTGGAGACAGAACGCCTCGTCGGTGTCGGTGATGTTGGTCACGCCGTAGTGGTGTTTCACGAGGATGTGCGGCAGGAGGAGCCGGCTGCGTGTCGTCTTCCAGGATAACGAGCGCTCGTTCACGAGTCGGAAGTCGCCGAAGCTTTCGATAATCTTGCTGTTGTAGAGGACCTGCTTGGAGCGGGCCAGCGAGATGATGTTCAGCGGCGTGCCGTATGCCGCGGGGCCCGCGCACGCAAGCTCGTGCGCCTCCATGAAATCCCTGTTCCTATCCTCGAGTGTGCGGATGTCCCCGACGAACGGGTGGCTCAGCGCGCCCAGCACGATCTCCATGGTGGTCAGGGGGATGCTCGTGGCACACGGCCACTCCCGCTCCATGCTAAAGGTATTCACGTGGAACTGGCCCGCGCCTCCGTTGCAGAGCCGCATCACCCTGAATATTTCGTTGTACGATGTGCGTGCGTCGGCCTTTAAGGCTATCGCCGCTGCAACAAAAAATACCAGTGACATCACAATCACGGTAAGCCCCGCGGATATCACCAACCCAAGCATGTCATCGGGGGTCTTCTTCAGTTTCAGCGCCCGGGTTTTCTCGTATGCCATACTACATATGATCAACCCAACCATGTACAAATCATATGCGAACGCCTTCAAATCGTCGCTCACGAAATCACACAAAACCCTGCCCATGTTTCTCTTTTTTTCAGGTTTACTCCGTTACAACTATCTCGCACGTCTCCCACGACCTCCCCGCACCTGATGCATATACAGTCTTTTTGTTTGGCATGTGTTTATGTCTGAATTGATAAGATAACGAGTGTCAAAAAAAAAGAAGAAATGGTAATAGAGAGAGAGAGAGTGAGAGAGTGATAGTGAGAGAGGAAGAGAGCAGTCTTGGCTCACTGCGGGACGGAGAAGCGCTTCTTGGGCTTGTGGGCGGCGATGGGGTCCTCGTCGTCCTCGGCGTCGCTGCCGGCCTTGCGCTTGGCGCCGACCTCCTCCTGGGCATGTGGCTCGGTGTCGTCAGCAGGGACGTTGAGCACGGACGTGATGGTGCCGTCGGCATTGCGGGCCACGAACCCCGTGTCGCTCAGGTGGTCCAGCGCAGTGACGATATCCTGCTCGGGTTTATCCGAGAAGTGGTCCTTGACATCCTCGGGGGTGCACGTCTTCGGGGGGACGGAGTTGGCGTAGATGAACCCGGCGATCCCGAGAACCAATCCCTCAAGGCCGGGGAACTTGTCACTGGACGCATCCTCGTCGGCGGCAGCAGCGAGCGCGTCGTAGCCCTTGGGGAGGTACTCGGTGTTGTCCACCTTGACGGCCTGGCTCTCCTTGTGGCTGCGCACGAGCAAGTCCGCGGACTTCAGGATGGCCGAGAGGCCGGCCTTGTCCTGGTTGATCCAGCTGAACGGCGAGATGACGACGCGCACGGTGTCGCCGCGGCCGATGGGGTTGTCGAAGATGGACTTGCGCTTGATGGCATGGCCGTTGCACGTGATCTTCGGGATGCGCAGGCGCAGGTTGTTCTGGTAGGCCTCGCGCACCTTGAGGGCGCTCTCGTCGTTCTTGTCGCGCGTGAGGACAGCGCCGACGTCCGCGGGCTCCGTCTCGCCCGTCTTGTTCTCCACAAAGGCTTTCGTGGAGATCTTGATGTTGCGCGGGTTCAGCTTCAGGGCCGGGGACATGTCGTCCTCGTCAAACGCCTTGTCGTTCTTCGAGAGGGCTGCGTACGTCGTCATGACGTTGTGGTACTTCTCCAGGATCTTCTCCTTGGTCGCCCCGTCCAGTTGATCCTGGATCTGCTCGGCGGACAACTTGCGCTTCTGCAGATCAGTCATAGCGTCGCTGGCACACTTGCCGCGGAACTTGGAGTACACGCCCCTGTTGTCGGCGATGAACGTCGCGACCTTGTTGAATAGGTCCTCCTGGAACTGGAACGCCTTCTTCTGCTGCTCGAGCCACTTGGGGCACTGCTTCTGCACCACGTCGGCGATGGGCAGCAGCTCGGTGACGGTGATGTTGAACTTGAAGCCCCACAGGTTCGTGTCCTCGCCCTTCTTCTCGGGGTCCTGGGACTTGAATCCCGGGGCGCGCAGCTCCACGGACTCGGCAAGCATCGGCGGGAAGATGTACGAGAACGGCGCGAGTGTCTTGTCGGTGTCGGAAATGGGATACTGGATGTTGATGCCGCCATTCTCGTTGAGGGACACCTCGACCTTGTCGATGTCCATCTTGTGGGCGTCGTGCGTGTGGTCGCGGAAGCCGGTGGACCCGTGCAGCATGGCGTTCAGGAACTTGACGCGGTTGCGGGCCTTTTCGAAGGGGTTGTCCTCGGTGGCTGCCTTGGACTTGGCGTTCTTGAAGCTGAGAGACATGTTTGGCGAGGTGTTTTTTTTTCTTTCGGAGGGGGGAGTTGAGCAGTGTGTTCACACACAATAAAAACCAGACGAATGGCAAAAAAAAAGAGAGAAGGACAGGAGCACTTCACTCTTGCTGACGACAGAAAAAAAGAAGGAAGCAACGAGAGCAGAAAAAAACTTTCGCGTGTATCCAACGGTTCCAAGGCCGTGTTATATACTCGCCAATTGCAAACGAAAAAAACGTGCACTGCTTTTGTAGTGAAGCTAGAATCTCAACCCACTTCCACAGAACCATCCCCGCGGCGAACAAACATATACACCGAAAAAATCGGGTGCGGGGGGACAGGTGCTTTCCACAAGAAGGGTCACACCCCCCCCCCTGCAGAAAAAAAGGTACACGTGGACACGCACGCAGGACAGGTACTCGGTGCACGCGGGTGAGCCGTGCGCCGTGCGCGGATATCAGTTTGGGGGTATTAGCCCGCGCGCGCGCCGCACGGTGTATGCGAGGTAAAGAAAGTTTCCGAGGTTGCTACCTACTCTGTCACAATTGCATATCACAGCGGATTTTTTTCCATCCAGTAACGAAAGAAAAAACCCACACAATGGCGCGCACGAAGGTCACCAGCAGTAAGGGTGCTAAATCGCACAAGTCGTTCCGCAGTTTCAAGAAGCCGCGCCCCACGAAGACGCTCAAGCATGCCGAGCAGGGCAAGCAGGCTCCGCCCACCGCCGGCATCAGGAAGCCGCACCGGTACAGGCCCGGGACCGTCGCCCTGCGCGAGATCCGCCGGTACCAGAAGACGACCGACCTCCTCACGCGCCGGCTCCCCTTCCATCGGATGGTGAAGCGGCTCCTGCTCGCGATCGATGCCAAGGACAGCGACCTCAGCGTGCTCACGAAGCGCTTCCAGGCCTCGTCCATCGAGCTCCTGCGCGAGGCGGCCGAGGCGTACATCATCCGCACGTGCGAGAAGAGCAACCTCGCCGCCTTCCACGGGAAACGGATCACCGTGATGGGCAAAGACGTCCAGTTCATCGGCAAGATCGACAGCATGTCCTCCTAAGAGGAGGCAGAGACTGCTCGTTTTTTTTTCTCTACTTCTCCGCCGACTCTCTCTCTCTCTCTCTCTCTCTATCTCTATCTCCTTATCACTGTCGCTCTGTCTATCTATCTACCTACCTATAAACCAGCAATGCGAATAAACCCTATTTTTATTGGATCGGTTACCCTTGGAAGTAGTCGTTGCGCCGTGCTTTCTTCGCCGGCCTCGACACCGCGGCGTCTTCGTGGTCGGAGGCGTCGCCGGGATCCGCGCCGTTCGTGAGCGACGTCTTACGCGTGCAGTTGCAGTAGATTTCGAAGCGCGGAGCTGCCGCAGCGTTGGGGTTGGCAGAGTCGGTGCGGTACACGATGTTGTTGATGAGCCCGGGGTGCTTCCGCGTGATGTACTCGTAGAAGGCGAGGTTCACGCTGTGGATCGGGGTGGCAACAAGGACGTACGAGTCGGCGCGGTCGATGATCTCCCACTTTGGCGAGTACATGCCGAGGTCCATGTCGATCACGTCCTTCTGCACGGTTTTGATGTTGGTAAGATCGCGGCTCGTCCACCGCAGGCCGTCCATGACATTGCTGATCTCGTTATTGGCTTTGGGCGCATGCTGGTCCTTGTTCTTTTCCCCGCCGGACGCCTTGTTGATGACCATCGTCACGGAGAGCGGCGTGTTGCCCTTCGTTGCCGTGGACACCGTGCACCCGACAATGCGCGAGTAGCTGTTGTATAGCTTGTACAGCCTGCGCAGTGATATTCCCGCCAGGTTGTTCACATGCACGACAATCACGCCGTCGTCCTCGATGTCGTGGAGCCTCACTTTGGTGTCTTTCCCGGGATTGCGAATATTGAAGTTCGGGTCGACGCTCTCCTCCGCCACGTTGAGCAGGATCGCCTGCACCGTCGCCGAGTCCTCGTCCTTCAGCACGACCTTGCACTCGTCCACAAGCTTCTTGACGTCCAGATTCTCCATATCCAAGGGAAGAAAAAAACAACAGGGGCGGGGAGGGACACGGTTGTGCTAGGCGCCCGTGCCGCTGAGGTATATACGCGTTTCTGTCTCACGGAGTTCTGCCGGGGTACCTACTCGTTGCGGTCCTCCTGCTGCGGGCGTTTGACGGGCACGGGCACGGGGGCCCGGGTGCTGCCGAAGAACATGTTCATATCCCGCACGCTCATGCGGCGCGTGCGATCGGCCAGGCACCGCAGGATGGAGGCCGACACGCCGGGGATCTGCAGGTAGTCCGCGGCGACGGCGGTGCAGAGCATGTCGGCGCCGTTGTAAGTCTGCAGGACCGAGCGTATAGCAGGGACCTCGCCGTGCCCCGGCGGCTTTTCTTTGATGGAGAGGATCTTGTCGATGGCCGTGAGGGACATGGCGACGGTGCTATCGCTCATCAGCGTGATCACGGGCACGCGGTCCTCGGTAAACGTCGCGTCGCTGAAGCCGGTGCTGAGTGCACTCTTCATGGTCACCGACTTCCCGTAGTTCACGAACTTCACGATCTTGCCCTCGCACGTCTTGACGAGGACGTGCTCGTACTCGTAAGCGGGCTCCTTGTCCTCACAACCCTCGTTGGGCGCTGCAGTGAGGATATCCGGCGTGGCGTCTGTTCCCGGTTCCGAGTCGTCCATGTTCTCAGTCATATCACGTGCTGGCGAAAAAAAACAGGCTTTATCTGTGTGTTTATTCGTTAGTCGCGCTGTATGCATCTACGCAATGAAAGAGGAAAAGGAGGAGGGGGGGGGTCTCTGCTGAGGAAAAAAAAGGGAGAGAGGGAGAGAGCGAGAGTTATAGTTCGGTATCGTCTCTCCACTTCGGCGAAATAGACACGCCAAACAGCGCCGACGGGCCGCCCGTTGTCATGGAGTAGAGTATGTCGGTGAGCGCGACGGCCAGCATCATGAATACACACACGAACACAAACATTTCCACGATGTTGATTTTCGCGGCGGCATCCTTCTTCGCCGTGCGTACGTCCTCCTCCGCTGGATCCATGCCTGCTGGCGCGTCGCTGAAAGAAAAAAAATGAGGATCAGGGTGCGGCCCCTTTTCTTTGGTGCCGGTTGGCAGTTACGGGGGAGGGGGGGGTGTAGTATGTCAATATGGATAAACTCTGTGTGTGTATACATATACCGAATGGTTGTCGACCTTGTGCTTTATTGATGTATGCAACCAAACAACGATTAGCTGTCGCTTCGGATCGTTCCCTGGACCCAAAACTGAGCGACGCAGTCCTGGATGATTTTCAGCACAACGGCATCCATCTGCCGCTCAACTTCGTCGTCTATCGCTTTCTCCATCTCGGGGGTGAACTCGTCCCCGCTCAAGTCTGCCTTCACCTTCTCGGTGACTTGTTTGAGGATGCCTTCGCGGGTGACAGCCAAGTGCACCTTGCTGTCTTCCTTGACCATGCGAATCAGCGCAGCGAGCGCTGGATTGTCTTGTTTCTCGTCTTCGTGGGTCATCCTGTCGTCGTCGTTGTATTCACGCGCGTGTTCCGATGCACATACACAATAAAAGACACATCCATACACCCGCCGTATACATCACACGGCATAACATCGAACCCCCCCCCCTTTCTATCATTACACGCTTGTATTTGTACGCATATGCTTAAAAGGGTGTCTTGGCACGGTTTGTTTATTGGTAGTGCCAGTAATACGCCAGCACCAAGAAGATGATGAGCACGGCCACGTTGATGATGAACGCCTGGCTGTTGGTCTTTTCTTCGAGTTTCTGGTTGATCATCGACTGGTCGAACAGCGGGTCCTCCTTGCTGATGGTGAGTACGTTGCCCACGCAGTCGACTGTGGAGAAGAACGGTTTCAGCGTGTTGATGATCCGCCAGTCGAAGTCCCCGTTGATCGACCACTCTAGCTTGTTCACGTATGTGTCGGGGTCGGTGAGGGTCGCCGTGAAGGTCTTGCCCTTGCTGAGCACGGCGTTCACGGTGTCGCACATCGCCGTCTCCTTGGCGGCGTTGCCCTTGCCGCGCACGTTCCCGAGGTAGATGGGAGTTTGTTTCTCGAAGGTTGGCATCGGAAAGTTGACTCGCTGTATATGACACTATATAGGGGAGGTCTTCACAAAGAGAGAAAAAGGGGGGTGAATACTGGAGGGAGGGAGGCCCAAGCGTGGCGTATAGTAAAATATTTCTCGACGTGCTCCCTTCGAAAGAAAAAAGATCAGAATGCAGTATGACGATGCCGTGCAGCGGCACGAGCTCGTGTTCGACATCACTGATGTATTCCGGCACAACGCCGGCGTGGACGGGGGCATCCCGCAGGCCCGTCTGTATTTATACCCCTCAGACAGAGACGGCCCGCCGCCGCCGACCGCCGTGCCGGACGACACATACGTGCTGCGGGAGCGCGAGACGGCCGTGCACCTCTCCGCCCGCCCGTACCCCGTCTACGAGGCGTACCCGGAGGTATCTAAGCAGATGAAGGTGCCGTGGATCCGGTCCACGGTGGGCTTCCCGGTGCGCTCGGACGCGCCCGCGGTGCTCTGGCCGAGCATGCCGTACATCAAGCGCGTCGCCTTCGACCTGGCGCGCGACATCATCAAGGTCGTCGAGGCGCGGCGCCGCCCGCCGCAGTGGTGGGAGCCCGTGCTCAGGCCCGTCCTCGGCATGGACGAGCGCGTGCTTGCCGCGGTGATCTTTGCGTGCTACCCGGACCTGGGGCCCGCCGTCGTGCGCGCCGACATCACGGAGCTCACGCGGTTCTTCCACGAGGAGGCGATCCACGTCGTGGCCGTGCCGTGGGCCGGCGGCGTGGCCGTCTCTGCGCCGTTCGCGATGGAGGACCAGCCTGTCGGGTACGACCCCAAGGCGCGCATGCGCGTCGAGCGCCACCTCGCGCACCTCGCCCAGCGCCGCGCCGAGCTCCGCGCCATGCTCGAGCCCGAGGACTACCAGCTGGAGACGTTTGTGCCCCCTATTTATCCGCAGGCGACGCGTATGCAGAACACGGCCGCGCGCCAGGCGTGCCTCGAGAAGCTGCGGGCCGCCATCGGCACGGGCGTCGACGCGTACATGAAGAAGCGTGAGGTGCCCGCGCCGTCGCGCGAGATCAGCTGCCGCCTGCACCAGTACGTCTTCAAGATCCTGGCGACGCTGCTGTTCGCGCACGCGGCGTGTCTGAACCTCGCGGGCGTCGAGATGGGCAAGATCAAGATCGCGCTCTCGGTGGCGATGGCGGTCGTCAAGCGCGGCACGTTCCACGTGTTTGCGCCCATCCACGAGCAGGCCGTCGACGCCATCGACACGCTCGTCACGCAGCTGCTCGAATTCGGCGCGCCGCCCGAGGCCGTGAGCCTGCGCATCCGCGAGCTGTTCCCGCCGCGGTACTTCAGCCACGTCCCCGTGACGGCCTGGGCCATCACGGACGCCTACCGTCGGCTGTACCAGCGGCTCATGCGGCGCGACAAGGCGGTGTCGGGGCCCGTGCGCGCCAAGCACGCGCGGCTCGTGGGCATCCTCAAGACCCTGCGCGGGTACATGCGCCCTTATACCGACGCGCGCGGCGAGGAGCACACGGCCGAGTACTACCGGAACGGGCTCACGTTCCTCGCGGCGTACAAGCTCTTCCGCAACATCTACCGCATCATGGAGCGCGACCGCGTGGCGTACGTCGAGGACCGCTCGCCGCTCTTTGTGGACATCTTCGACTTCCAGGAGTGGGCATACACGACCAGCTTCGCGCGCGGCGTCCCGAAGGTCGACAGCCCGTACTCGGCGATCGCCAATGCGTTTGTGCGCGGCTACAAGGCGCTCGAGGCCATCGTGGCCCGCTTCGACGACGCCATGCCCGAGGCCCCGCCGGCGTCCTTTGTCGGTGCAGCCACCGGGGATGGGCAGCGCGTGCGCGTACTTGCGCGCTTCCTCGGCTTTGGCGGCGACACGGCCCTCCCCGCAGACTTCTTCTGGGCACCGGGCGCGGCGGGGTGGATCGACGTCTTCGACCAGCTGTTCGGTCTGCGCTCTGACGGCCTCGGGCTGATGCACTTCCCGTTCCAGTTCCTGTTCATGGTCTTCCAGACGCACCCGAACTCGGGCGACCCCGCGGAGTGGTGGGCGAACTTCCGCCAGCTCTACCCGTACATCAAGCGCAACATGCAGGAGTTCCTCGCGTCGCTGGGGCGCATCATGGAGTCTGGGATGCTCGCACGCGTGCTCACGTTCTACACGCAGTTCGCGTTCCCGGGCGCGTCCGAGGCGGGGGGCCGCCGCAGTTTTGTGGACACGCCCGCGCGGCTCTACCCGATCATGCGTGCGCGCGACCTCTTCAAGATCGTGGCGCTGTTCATGAACTCGTACATTGCGCGGCAGTACTATGCGCAGAACATGGCCGCACAGACCCCCGCCGTTGTCTCGGCGTTCGCGCTGTCGGTGCACGCGTCGCCTTTGCTCCTCGAGGAGATCCTGGACGGGTCCCTGTGGAGCCGCGACGGCACGTTCCACGCGCTCCTCGCGTTCTCGCCGCACGCCGAGGCCATCTTCGTGCGGCTGTACGCGCTGCACACGATCCGCGCGCGCATCGCCGACGTCATGGAGACGCACCGCGCGATGTCCGACCCGCGCGAGAAGCCTATCAGCGACATCGAAATCACGCCGAGCATGGTCGCCAAGTCCGACTCTGCCAGCGTGCGCATGCGCATCAGCGTGCTGTCGAAGCGGCAGCTGGACATGCTGTTCGTGGCGTGGGTCTGGAAGCCCGCGCGCGACGCCGACCCCGGAGTGCCGATGCGCTGGGCCGTGTCGCCCGCACCCATCACGCAGCGCACGCAGGTGCTCCGCATCCCTGCAGCCGACGGCGTCGAGGGCACGTACCACATGGTCGTGGGGAATGCGCTCGGCGGGTGGATCCTCAGCGGGCCCGTGCACGTGCGCGTGTTCCTGCAGTGCATCCGCACACGCCTTGTCTTTGAGGAGGTGCACAACCACGCGCGCGCGGCCCGGTGGAAGAGTTCGCGGCAGCGCCACTGGTGGACCATCCCGTACAAGCAGCAGCTGCGCGACACAGTGACGCAGATGATTGCGGCGGAGTTCTCGCGGGTGTACCTCGCCAAGGTGCAGAGCGCACACGCCCGTCTTTCCGAGGGGGAGTCCGCGCCGCCTGCGCCGCCGCCCCTGCGACTTCCAGGGGAACCGGAGGCGCGCCGGGATGCCGACGAGGATGAGGAAGACAGAGATAGGCCGGCCGAGGACGAGGCCGAGCCGGAAGAAGGGTTCCTTATGAGAGCGTGGGGGGCGTTCTGGGAAGCCGTCGGCGAAGCTGCGGGCGCTACCCGCGTTGGGGGGTTCGGGTCCGAGGAGGCAGGACTGCGCGACATCATGCGCATGGAGGACAACATCTTCCTCGGGGGCGGCGCGGGGCCGGGGGCGTGGCGCCTGAAGTGGTACTACATGTCGCGCGGGCCCACGACCGTGCACGAGGTGCGCGAGTACCTGGGGATGTTCGACTACGCCCTCCGCAGGCGCGTGCTCGCCGTCCTGCACGGCCGGTACACCACGCGCGGCGCCATCGCGGCCGAGTTTGGGCCTGTCTACAGCGTGGCCATCGGGAGCATCCTCGACCAGGCGCTGGCGCTCTCTAAGGAGACGCCGCGGGACAGGGCCAACTACGAGCGGATGCTGCGCACGAGGCTGCGGGACCTGCTTGCCGACACGGCGTCAGAGCTGAACACCGTCGTCGACATCGAGAACGTGGGGTGGCACAGTGCGTACACGCGCGACCCGTACTTCACGTGGGTGCCGCCGCAGGCCGCGCGCGTTGCCCGCGAGAGGGGCCGCGGACTGTGGACCATGCGCGCCGTGGCCGACCCGGCGTTCCGCAAGGTGTTCCCCAGGTTTGTGGGCGACTCGCTCGCCGGGACAGAGGACTTTATGCCGTACTGGATCAAGAATTTCAAGCACATCGCCGACATGCACCACATCGAGGGGATGCACGTGTACCCGATGCTGGCGTGGGTCGGGCTCGCGCACGCGCACGCGGCGTGGGACGGGCGCATCCCGGCGGTGCTCGACACGCGTCTCCCGGGGCTCCACTTCCTCGTCGGCGACTCGGCCCGCGACCGCGCAGCCGCCCTCTTTGGCAGAAACGCGCACCTCGCCGGCAAACGCGACCGCGACACGCTGATGGGCCTTGCCGTGCTCGCGCACAAGATGTTTGGGTTCCACAAGCCCATCCACTTCCGCATCATGGACCGACGCAGGGCCTCTGCCGTGACGGTGCAGGCGCGCGTCGACACGGCCACCGAGGAGGCGCGCAACGAGATGGTCGGGGACATCCGCGACATGGTGCACGCGTACGCAGCACTGCAGGACCAGTTCTTCGCGTCCATGGTCACCGAGTGCGACAGGTACGGGATCGAGCCGCCGTTCCCCGAGATCGTCGACGCCCCGCCCCGCCCCGGTTGGCGCGACCGCACTCTCCCTGCGCCGTTCGGCAGCGACTTTTTCGACCACCGCCCCGACCCCCCGCTGCCCCCGCCGTTTGCCCCCGGGTTCTTCCCGTCGGGCGCTCCCCCCGGGCCTCCTCCCGGCCCCCCTGGGCCTCCCCCACCGGGTCCGCCGGGTCCGCCGGGTCCGCCGGGTCCTCCGGGTCCACGGCGTCCCCCCGGACCTCCTCCAGGTGGCCCCCCGGGTGGGGGTCCCCCGGCGCCGCGCACGGTCAACAACTTCTTCATCAACATGCTCTTTGGCGCGGGCGCCGGGGGTGATCCGGGGAAGATTTTCACGAGTATCGTGCGGCGGACCGCGGGCGACGGGCCCGTCACCGAGCAGCAGGTCGAGCAGGTGGCCGAGGACATCCGCCGGGATATCCAGGCGGCTGCGGGGGCTCCTGCACCGCCCCGGGTGGACCAGGAACGCGCGCAGCAGGAGCAGCGGACGATCGAGACGACCGTGGAAGAGCTCAACCAGCAGGGGTACACGCAGATGGATATGCGGGACGCCGTTGCGAGGGCGGCGAGGGTGCCCAACTACGCCCAGCCGTGGACCCAGGTGATGCGCGTGCACCAGATGATCCAGGACGAGGGCACGTACCTCATGGACCAGCAGCAGCTTGCCGCCGAGATCTACGGCGTCAGGGAGCGTCTGGGCACGGTCCTGGCGTCTGCCAAGGGCATCGAGGACACCCGGACTGCCTGGCTGGCTGCAAAAGCCGGGTCGCCCGAGCAGGAAGCACTGGGATCGCAGTACGATGCAAAGGTGCAGGAATTTCTCGCGGCCTACAAGGGGGTCCCCGGACTGGCGGCAAAGACACAGGAGCTCGAGACGGGTATCCGGAAATCGGTCGACGAGTTTGATGCCAAGAACGAGGCATCGTTTGGCGAGATCGCCGACATGGAAGCCGCGTTCGAGAGCGACATCGACCGGTTCGACGCCGAGCTTACGCAGCTGGCAGACACGCGCGTCGAGCTGACAACCAAGATGGACAGTATCCAGGACCAAATCGCCTCTCTTTATGCCGGGGACCCCGAGTCGAGCGAGCTGTCTACCGAACTCAATGCACTCGACAGGCAGTTGGATGAGGCGACGGAGAGAGAGAAGCGGGTGCAATGGGAGAAGCGCGAGGCCGAGAAGATGAGCGCGAACGTGGACAAGGTGAAGACCGCATACGAGAGCGTGACGAGTTCGGTGCGCAACGCCCTGTCGGCCGACCTGCAAGACATGGAGAAGGCGCGCGCAATATCCTCGATCGTGGGACAGTTCCCTGCCGAGACCGCCATCACCCGCAAGCTGTCTCTGACCCTGCCCGAGATGACAGAGGCCAACAAATTGCTGCAAGACCTGGCACGCAACGTCGCCGGCGAAATCGGGGCCGACCTGTCGGAGGACGAGAGCCCCTGGGGTGTTGTCGAGGCATATGCCGAGGAGCAGCTTGAGGCCGCCGAGGGCGAGGTCCCAGAGGAACCGGTCGGCGGTGCAGCGTGGGTCCTCGCGGGTCTCCCCAGGACGGCTTTCATGAGAATCGCGGGGATGGCCGACACGCTGCGGCAGATGGTAAAGTCGTCGCTCCTGACCATGTTCGAGCGCTTCACGGAGATCTTGGGGAACATGGTATCGGTGCACGGGCTCGTCAGGATCTTGGGCCCGCTCTCCCTCGACGCGCTGCTCGCGAGCCTCGTCGGCGACGCCTTCGGCATGTACGAGGTCCTCGTCGACGTTTTTATCGGGGTTGGGGCGTACAATTTCGAGGCCATCTCGGACCGCCTCTATGCCTTCTTCCTGGGCGATGTGAGCGAGGAGGACGACGAGGAGCATGCGATGAAGGCCCGGCGGAACGCCGACATCCTCACGTTCATGATGGGCCTGCTCCTGCTCGGCATGGGCAGGGTCCCCGCGACGATCCTTGCGGCTGTCAAGGACGGCATCGTCGCTGGCGCCGGATGGCTGGTGCAGGCCTTTGTCGACAGCGTGTGGGAAGTCCTCGGTCTCACGGGCGAGGTCGTGGAGGCAGCCGCGGTGGAGACAGCAAAAGAGGCCTCTGATTGGGCACTGGCCATCGGGAAGGAGCTGGTCGGGTACGGCATGGTGGTGTTCAATGCGATCGGCATGAGCGCGCTCGCGTACCTCGTGTACGAGTCGGCGGGACCGGTGACGCGCGGAGTGAAGGCCGTGGGGTCGTTTCTGCAGGCTGTGTCGGCGCCGGTTGCTCCCTTATCTGTTACCGGAGAGGGCGAGCGCGGTGTTTTGCCGCTGATGGCCCACGTGGACCCCGATGCCATCCAGCCGTCCTCGCCTGCAGCGATGCTGGGCGTCCCTCCTGTGCCCGAGAAGGGCGAGGGGTGGGAGTACTTCGATCCGTCCACCTTTCCCGGCGACGAAGACGACGACGACGACGACGACGACTATGACGATGCTGCGACGGAAATGCAGATCGATGACTTGCCGGCTTTGGAAGACGTGTTTGGGCCGGGAGACGGAGACGGAGACGGAGACGGAGACGGCAGCCCGGAGGAGCCGCTGACGGAAGCTGTTTTGCCCATCAGTCTGGGCGCGAAATTCGGTGTATCGAGCGGCCTTTTCGGCGACGCTGCGCCGGTGCCCGGGCGCAATGACGTGCAGATGCAGCTGCAGAGCGCCGAGATGCAGGTCATGGCGAGCATGGCCGTCGCGTGGAACCTGCTTCTGCGATCCGCGAGCGGCGGTCCGACTGGAAGACCGGCGGCGGACATACTCCCGTCTGCGTTCAGGAATCTGCCTGCTCTGCCGCCCGTGTACAAGCCGCGGACGCGCCGTGAGCTGGAGAACGAGGAGAGCCGCAAGTTCCTGGAGGCGTGCGACGACGTGGCAGAGGCGGTGGGCAGGGTCGCCGCGCAGTGGACGCGCCTCTTGCAAGCGTACCTGGAGGACTCCACACAGGACGCCCACGCCAACCTGATTGCCTTCGGGAAGACAGTTGCGATTACCAAGTACGTCCGCCTCGGCGCAGAGTGCCACAAGCTGCTGGGCGGGTACGTGGATGCCGCGTCCAAGACGGTGATGGAGGCCGCCGGAGACAGCAGGAGCGCGGAAGCCAAACTGATGGCGGCCCAGGCGGTGCGCACGTCGCTCACGGCGCACATGAAGCAGATGCACGCGGCGCACGGCGCCGTGGCCGGGATCCCGGGGACCTACGTCCTGCAGCACACGAGGGAGTGGAAGTCGAAGGTGCGCTTCCCGCAGGGGGTCTGGGACCGCATTGTGCTGAGCCTCGACATCGACGCCGACATTGCGAACATCGCGGCCAACGCGAACGCCATCTACCTGTGCGCCATGCGGCCGGGTGTCGACCCTATCATAGAGACGGGCCTCGAGAAGCTCCGGGCGGCCATCACATACCGCTCCCCCGCAAACGTCGCGGCTGTCGTGATCTACCAGGTGCATAACAGCGCGCGCATCCTGTACGCACTCAAGGACGTCGACAAGTGCCTCGCCAACGTGTACCGCGTGTTCGACGTGCTCGAAAAGGCGGCGGACAAGTACGGGGGGCGCTTTGGCACGGCGTACTCGCAGATCAACAAGCTCGTGGTCGATATCCTGCGCAGGCGCGTCCGGATCCTGCTGCTTGTGCTCGGGACGGAGCTCGTGCGCGACCGCCGGTTCGACCGGTTCGACCGGTTCAGCCGGGATCGCGACCCCGCCGCGAGCGCCTTTCCCACCTTGGATACGCTGGAGCACGTTTTCGCGGTGGCTGCCGCCATGCACACCAGCCACGTTGCCGCGCAGAACGCCTTCTTCGACGACAACGCCGCAACGCTGGACGACGCGGTTGCCAGGGCTAGGGTGGCCGAGCAGGGCGACCCTGAGCCGCTGCGTGAGCTCATTGGGCCTCTTTTCCTGGGCTGGGCAAGCCTTCTCGACACGATCGAGCTGTCCATGTACCGCGGGTTCGCCATCCTCTCGGTGCTCCCGGACGATCACAGTGAGCGCCAACAGCTCGAGCCCGCCCTGGAGCGCCTCGGGGCCTTTGCCATCCGCCTGGCGTACGTCCTGGTCGTCGCACGGCGCACGCCCGGTGGATCGAGCGCAGTGGGAAAAGCGGAAAAAACCGGCGATGCGGGGCATTTCGATGCGATTTCTGTGTAATATTTGGATTAGGCATTTGCTCTGCCGAATAAAACAACCGATATTATCTACGTTGCACACCCGAGTCTTTCCTTTTTATCGTCACATAGACAGCGTGCTAAAGAAGAAGAAGAAGAAGAAGAGAAACAAACATGTCCAGCGAGCGCGCAAGGGTCACTGTGGGGGTCAGGGACCATGTGCATAACCATGAGAAGAATGTCCTTGGCATACGCCCGCAACCCATTACGGCGACAGGGAAGGGCGACGCGCGCGTGCTGAGAAAGCGCCAGGACAAGAAAATGCTTGTGCCGTCCGTGTTTGGGCATCCGCGCCTTGTGTATGACCTCAGCATTGCCGCCGACAGTTTCTACAGCACGCGCGACTTCATGGAGGCTATGGAGGAGGTGAAGCTTGTGATGGACGGGTTGAAGGACGACTGTGTCACCGGCGTGGGCCTGTGCGCACACCGGCAAAACAGCGGCGACTTTGCGGTCGTGGACGTGTGGTTCGAGTACGTGTTTGTGTGGGACGAGGACGAGAAGCAGGCCATCATCACGGACGCGCGTAAGATGAAAGGCACGTGGTTGGAGAAGTTCCGCGGCATGACGCGCGCGCGCTCCCGGCACACGCCGGACTCCAACGATCCGCCCGACTACATCACGGTGCACGTGCCGCTCATCCACATGAGCGGGGCGAACGTTTTTGTGTACATGGTCCACGAGCGCACGAGCTGCATCCCGGACCAGTACTACGACTTCGCCCTGAGCACCGTTCGGTTTTTGTACATAAATCCGAACCCGTTCGTCCCGCCGGGCGAGGACATCGACGCGTACGGCGCGCAGATGCCTGTCATGAACATGTTCTTAGAGACCTTGCTCGAGGGGTATGGCGCGGCGATGGGGTTCACGTTTTTTGCGCCTCCGGGGTCGAAGCCAGGAGCCGTGGCCACGAGCGCGCTGGTGCTGTCCCGCAAGAACGAGGTGGCGCAGGTGTTCCACTTCACCGAGAACCTCAAGGACGCCGGCGCGGTGTGGCAGTTCAGCATCACCGACATCGCCGCGTCGCTGAGCTACCGCTCGAACACCAACTCCTCGTCGACCTCGGCCGCGGGCACGCCGACAGTCTCTCCTTCGAACAGTGCGCGTAGCTCGCGTAAGAAGTCGAATCGTGAATAAAAAACCAGTGTTTTATTGAGTGTATGCAAAACTTTCCTAAATAAATTTGATAGCTAAAAGAGAGAGATAGATAGAAGGAAACTAGGCATCGTACCCGTACATGGGGCACTTGTTCCGTTTGAGGGCGAGGGAGATGTCCATGGTGGTCACCGTCTTGCGGCGGCTGTGGTCGGTGTACCGCATGGCGTCGTGCAGGATCTGTTTGGTGAAGGCGTCCATCTTCTCCTCGAGCGCAGAGTACGTGCTGTGCGCGATGCGCTTGCACCCGGCGCGGCGCGCGAGGCGGCGCCATTCGGGGCGCGACGGCTTCGATTTCAGCTCCTTGTGCGCGGGCGGGTGGCGCTTCGTGGACTTGCCCGCGGATTTCGGGGCAGGAATACCTTGTTCTTCTTTCTGAGACATGGTCTTCTTTTTTTGGGGGGGATTTTTGCTTGGAAAATACAGGAGGCACAGGACAACTTTCGCGTGGGTCGTTTTTTTTTTGGTTCGGAGCCCGGATGAATGCTGCCGCGGGTTTTCGGGCTTGTAAGGTTTTTTTGCTGAGAGCGGACAAGTGTGTCTTAATTCGAAGAAGGGGCCCTGTTCGCCGCGTGGCTACGCGTGCGCGGTGCATTCATCGTCCGTTCAATGTCGCGCCCGAACGCCTCGGCGGTCTCGCGTCGACTGTGTGCAACCAACTCGGGTTCGGGCATAACCAGCGAGCTGAACCTCAATGCCGGCAGAGCACCCGCCTGCCTCGTGTTTGCCCTCCCTGCCCTTCCTCGGGTGGGCCGCGGGTACGTCCGCGTGACCGAGAGCGCAGGCCTCCTCGCCCAGTCAGGCAGCTCGCGTGTCGCCCCCACTTGTTCGGGCTGGGTCCTCCGCGACTGCGACCGCGACTGCGACTGCGACTGCCGCTGTGATCTGGAAGGCTGCTGGCTGCTCCCCATGGCGCTCGACCACACCTCGTACAGACGCCCGGAGGCCGCCACCATCCGCTGCGTGGTGCGTTCGCGCAGCGCCTCTATGGAGGGCGCATCTGTGAAGGTGTAGTAGCCCTCCGCGTCGCGCACATGATGGTCAGGATCGTCGGCGCTTGACTCGTCCTCCGAGTGCTCGTCTTCGCCCTCGTCGTCTGTGATGTCTTCCGGCACAGGCTGCCTGTCGACCCGGGCGCGCGTGAACTGCGTCCAGTTGCGCCCCTGCCGCCGCTGCTGTGCAAAAAGGTGTTGCATTGGAGATGACGTGAACATGACCCGTCGCGGACCCGATGATCGTACCATCAGAGGACCGACAAGATGTTCTAGGAAGCTGAGCAGATCCAATGCGGGATCTTCCGACTCGGGCATGTCTGGTTCGTCCCGGTCCGGCTGCACGGGCGGGAACTCTACCGGCACAAGCCGCGCCCCGACTGCCTCGCCCACCTTGGTCTCCCGGACGACAGAGGTTTTGAACCGGCACACGGGGCATGTGACGTACTCTGCGTCGTTGCGCTTGCTGATCCAGTCTTTGATGCACGCCAGGCAGAACACGTGGCGGCACCCCATGATGGCGTTCTGGGTGTCGAATGCGATGTTGTCGAGGCACACCGGGCAGTCGCCGTCCTCCTTCATCGACACGTCCGCAAGCGCGCGCATCATCTCGGCCTCCTCCAGAAACTCCGCTCCGGTCTTGCTGTCATACTCTTCCATAAACTCCTTGAGCCGGTCCTGTGTGTCCACCGCCCCCATTGTGTGTTGTTCTTTCCCCTCTGCTTCTTTCAATATACCTTCGATCCGAAAATTTGTGGTGCTTTCCTCTGCATTGATCAAGGAAATGCAACATGTAAGACTTTGTGTTTATTGCGAAGCAGCACATTTGTAACACATAAAAAAAAGGGGGGGCGCGGACTTCCACAAATACACACAAAAAAGGATATCGAGAGAGAGAGAGAGAGAGAGAGAGAGCCCATCCAGTTCCGAGCTTGTGGTGCGTGTGGGAAGGGGGGTTTATGCCAATAGGTCAAGCATGTTCATCTTGGGCTTGTGGGAGGTGATACTGAAGGCGTCCCCTGCTGTCTGTGGAGCGACCACAAAGAGGCGCAGTGTCGCGTAATAGGCGGCCGCGAGCAGGTCGTCCTGCCGGAAGTTGTGTGTCCCCGTAACAAAGATGACGTACTTGCTCGGGGTGTACCTGCAGGTGCGCAGGGTAGCCGGGCGCAGAGGGGAGATGGGCTCGTACAGCAGCGACCGCCGCGCGCTGTATGCGTCGCCCTCGAAGCGGTACATGACAAACAGCGGGTGCACGCCGGAGGTGTCGCCGTCGCGGAGCACGGCCGTCGACCGGTCGGTCCGGAGCTCGTACATCTGCGTGAGTACGGCCTGGCCCCCGTCGGCGCCCACAACCGGCGCGCCGTTGTGCAGGAACGAGGGCTCCAGCGCCGCCTGGGCCGTGACCGCGCGCATCGTGGTGCTGTAGTCGAACAGGATCAGCGGCTCGGCGCCCTTGGCGCGGACGCTTGCGCGGATTCTCGTGATGACCGACGCAGCGGCGGCGGCGGCGGCCGCAGCGGACGTCGCAGACCACTTCCACGCCTCGCTCCGCGGCAGGGACGCGTACGCCGGCGCCGCCGAGTCGTCGTAGAGGACAACCTTCATCTTGGCGTCGCCCGCCGCATCCAGCGGGAACCCCGGTTTGGTGCCCAGGGTCTCGCGGAGGTCGTTGCCGGTGATGGCCGGCAGGATACTCACATTCGGCAGGTCCAGCCGGTCCATGATGTCCATGAAGATGGGCCACTTGTCCCGGTGGGTCTTGCCCAGGACGTGGACGGGCGCGCCGGTGATGACGAGCTTGAACGGCCGCTGGCGCGTGCGCAGGCACTCGTCGATTTTCGTGATTAGGAAGTGCATCGTGTGGAGCCCGTACAGGTGCGCGCTGTCGACGACAACCAGCTCGGCCACCGGGAGCACGGCCGTGCGGATCTGCTCGCGCACCTTGTCGAGGTTGGCGAGGTTGATGGGCGTGTACCCGCAGCACTGCGAGGCGAGCAGCGCGTGCGACCGCGTCGGGCACATGATGTAGCGCTTCTTCGGGTCTGTCGGGTACGTGGCATTGTCGCGCACGTACGAGTCCACAATCACCTCGTCCATGTGGATCCCGCGGCCGGTCCCGAGGATGATGTGGTCCTTGTACTCGTGGCAGAACATCAGGATCTCCGCAACCATCTCCATCGCGGCGAGGCTCGTGTAGATGCCCGTGTCGATTTCGACCAGGACCTTCTTCTCGACGAGGATGCTTGCGCAGAACTTGTTGGTGGTGTAGTCGCAGGGCCAGTCGCGTATGTCCCACACGTACGTCCCGTCGAGCGACTTGCGCATCAGGTACCGCCATGTGGAGTTGGCTCCGGTGATATCATCGCTCAGCGGATTCTCCTTCGGCAGCGGCTCATTGTCGCCTCCCGCTCGGTCATCCGAATCGCTCTCAGAGTCGCTGCCGTCGATGTTCGCATACTCCCCCTTGCGCTTCCGCCGCAGGCGCTTGCGCATGAAATACCGGTGCACGAGCCTGTTAATGGAGGGAAACAGGGCGAGATTGTCGTCGATCCAGTCGGCGTCAAAGGGGCTGCGGAAGACGGGAAAGATGTACTCGTGCAGGTGGGCGTTGGCCGCCAGGTCCGTCATTATCTCCTTGCACTTGGCGTCGCTGATGGTGTCCTTCTCGTCGTCGGGGATCAGCGGGTGCAGCTGGTAGAACTCGGCTGTGCGGAAGGCATTGTGGAAGATGTGCGCGGCCGTGTTGCGGAAGACGCGCGACTGGATGCGCACGATGTCGGACAGCTTGCTCACAGACTGCCGCACGGAGCCCACGCGCCCGGTCGCCTGCTGCTTCGCGGTGCTGTCGTGCACGATGAAGGGCGCAAACTGCACCACGGTGCGGCTGAACGCGGCCCAGGTGTACGCGTGCCGGCAGCGTGTTATGCGCACGACCTTGAGGTCGCTGAAGTGCGGCGGGAACTTGGGCTCGCCGTTCAGCACGCACTTGTACCGGAAGAACGGCGCGGCGAACGGGAAGTGGTGTGCGGGCACAAACAGCTTGAAGTACTTGGGCTGCGGCTTGTTGGCCTTCTTGCGCAGCGCGCCCTCGCCCTTGTCCGCGTCGTCGTCCTCCATGTCGTCGCCGGGGTCGTCGTCGGCGTCCTCGTACTCCACATCCAGGTCGCCAAAGTCGTCGTCGTCGTCGCTGGCGGCTTTGCCATCGGCGCCGGATGGTGTGCCGCGCGCAGCTTCGGGGCCAAACATCTTGCGCTCGGCAATTTTGCGGGCGACTTCGTCCTCCTCGTCGTCCAGCAGCGCGTCGCTGAACCGCATCATCAGCCGCCGCGACATGTCCTGGCCCACCGACTCGCGCCCGTACGCCTCCTGCATGCGGCTGGCCATGTCGTCGCGGATGTACATCACCCCTTGGCACGTGATGGCCGTCAGCGACTCGTTCGCATACCGCCGCGGGGTAATGACAATCCGCGACACAAGCTTGTGCCGCATGTCCACCGGCTTGTCCTCCTCCTTGATCCGAACCAGCCGCACTTTCGTCGCCATAGTGTACCGTGTCCCCTTTTCTTTGCTACGATGAAAAAAATACAATGAAACGAGTAAAAATGTGGGGGGGATACCAGAAGGTCAACTTGGGTGATACACATTTCCTTTATACACCAAAAGACCATGGTCCACTACTACGGCAGGCTCATTTTTTTCCTATATTGGAGAGGAGAGGAGGAGGGGGGGGGAGCCGAACGTGGCACCTAGGCGCAGCTGGCTTGTGCTTCCTACAAAAAGGTACGTGCGTCAGCGAACACCCGGCATATGTACGGTGTTCTGGGGCGGTACTTTAGAAGTTCGAGAAGGGGAGGGTGTATTTCTGTTCTGTTCTTTGAGAAGGGAGGAGAAGGGGGACGGGAGGGAAGAGAACAAAGAAAAAAGAGAGTGATACGGGGTTTTGGCAGTGATAAGTGTTGGGGTGTATTTCCGACGTAGATATCCACTCGACTATGCCGAAAAAAGCGACAGTGTCAGCGCAGCGCAGCGGCGACTACACAAAGAACCTGAAAAACGTCCGTCTCACGAGCGAGTCCATCCGCAAGGGCCGCGATTCCACCGTGGAGGTCAAGAGGGTCCTGCTCCAGCGTGTCGACGAGACGGGGAAAAAAATCACAGACTTGCGCCTGAAGAAGTACGAGGTGTACGCGGCACAGCTCTCTGCGGCGCAGAAGAACATGAAGGAGGCGATGAAGGGCGGCGACACGGCGAGCGTCGTGGCTGCTGCCGTGGAGATTGTCGACTACATCGATTCGCATGTCAAGGCAGAGAAGGCCGACGTCGCCGAGATCCGCGCGCTGCTCCGGAAGGCCGAGAAGATCATGCGCGACTGCGAGAACTACGAGAACCAGTGCCTGGTGCTCATCAAGAAGGCGAACGCCATCGCCGTGTCGCTCAACCCGAAGAAGACGCCCTTCTTCCTCAGCCGGGCGACGTTCGACAGCTCGTCGTTCATCCCGCAGGAGCAGATCGAGATGATCCAGCTCGACATGTCGGTCCTGCACGAGGACGCGCAGAGTGCCGACGAGAACGGCGCCGAGGACGGGGGCGACGCGCAGCACGACGACGACGTTGTGCTCACGGGCAAGTTCAAGAGCTCGTTCGACCGGGCGAAAGTCAAGCGCCTCGCCGAAATCAAGAAGGCCTTACTCAAAGACGGCATGGACGCACTCACCCGCGCGCGCCGCGAGGTGTCGATAGAGCTGTACGAGAAGTGCCTGCGCATCCTGAAGTCGTACCGCGAGGTGTGTGCGGAGTGGACGTCCAAGCTGGAGCTCAAGCGGCCCGAGATTGTCAATTTCTTCGATAGCATCGTCCAGCAGCTCGACGCGATGGAGGAGCCGCTGGAGTACAAGCACCGCATTGTAACTACATAAAGAAACGAAATTTTGCACGCAAAAGAAAAAGATAAAGGTTGTATAATGATCTCTAAACAAAAAGAAAGTCATTGGTTGAATGGTATATGTGGTATTTCAACGGGGGTTGTGTATGATTTCCGCTGCATAGGTATTGGCAACATACGGGAGGAGGACGGCCATCATCGCTCGCTTGTCGTGTTCGGGGATATCGCACTCCGCAACACCGATTCTCATAAAGTTAACAGCAGTCTCAAGTGGATACTCGGCCATCTGCGGAACCCTTGACGTGTATACCCGCATCGTGATAGCCAGACGCATCATGAAATGGTGTATTTCTGCGTCGGACATGTGGAACGATCCGGCGGCGCGCGGGTCGATGCCCAAGTCGCGCGCTATCTCGGGGAGGGTCGCGTACACTTTTCCTTGGGGGGCCGCGACCGGCATTGTGTTGGGGTTGCTGATATCGTACTGGCACAACGTCGTTCGCGAGAGAGGCAGAAAGAAGGGGACACGGGAAGATACTTGAGCCACCGCGGAAGAGAAAAAGAACGCTATCCCACCAAGACACCCTTTTTTGTTTCCCCTAAATAGCAGCTGTTTTTTTAAGACCAACATGAATAAAGACTCGTCGTATGATTTATTGGTCCTTGTGTTAATATATCCGAAATAAACGAGATGACCGTGTTTGTTTTGTTGTTATTATTCCACATCGGGGAAGATCATCTTTACTATGTGAGGAAGGGAAAGTGCCATGACCGCCTTCTTTCGGTTGTCAGGAATGAGAGGATTAGTATTAACCGATTGTTGCACGACTGCCAATACGGTTTCCATAGCACCGTCGTAGTACTCGGGAATTGTCATCTGCTTCATTTGTGCTAATGCCATAAGCGTAGGTACGTACTTCACGGTTGCTGCGTCTTTGTCCTCAAACACGTCGGCTGCTCGGAGATCAATCTTCATTATCTTGGCCAGATCGGCGATTGTTCTCCATCGTACTTCGCCGGATTCCGTGTCGGCCTTTGTTTCTTTGGTGTCCATTTTTTTCTTGTGTTACGGTAAGAGGGGTGTTTATGGAGGAACCGGGATGGTTTTCGAAGACAAAAGAAAGCACGTAAGGGGGACTCGACTTGGGTATCTAGTGGAGAGAAACCAAAACACCACCACCACGACCACGGAGATGCAAAAGCAAAGCGTCAAGGAACACGTATACAACTTTTCGTTTGGGTTGGCCGTGTTTGTTCTTCTACTCGTCACCAAAGTGCTCTTCCACAAGGCGGAGGCGCTCGCGTACTTCTGCTGCGCGCTCACCGTGTGGATCTCAAACAGGTACTACGCCGCCGGATACCACGCGGGGGTCGTCCTGCACTTCATCAACATCACCACCGTCACGATGTACCAGTTCTACTTCGACAGCCACCGCCTGTACATGTCGCCGTGGTTTGCATTTTTGTCGGGGACCTTTCTGAGTTTACATCTCGCGTTTGAGAACTGCGTCATATGGGTGCTCAGGGGGAACGCCGCCCTGTACGACGTGGGGTCCGCAACCCTGCTATCGACCGGCGGCGGCACCGTCGACCGCATCCCGACGTGGAAGGAGAAGTTCACCATGGCGTTCGCCGAGGTGTACCACGACAGGGGGTTCCGCGACAAGTACGCCAGCGTGTCGCACTCGCACATGCTCTTCTGGGCGATGTGTCCCATCTACGGCAGCGGCCTGCTGCGCGCGCCCTGGGTCCGCATTGCCGCCATCGGCGCGATGTGGGTGTGCGTCTCTGTATTTGAGCACTACAAGTGCCGCGCGTGCAAAACAATAGCAGCAGGCGATTTCGTGGTTGCACATGCGGCGTATAAATGCGCGGCTCTCCTGTATCTTCCGGTTGAGGGCTGGGCTACTGTTTTCGCGGGGCTGCTTGCGTGGGACACGTTCTTCATCACGCGATACCACAAGTGCAACTCGTTGTGGGCGTTTATCCGCAGAGGGTGATCTTTCTTGAGAAAAAAAATGGCGCTGGCCATCCGAACCAACCAGCCGGAGAACCACGTGATCCGGACGCACAATCCGCAGGGCGACCTCGAGGAGATGAAGCGCCGGCGCGCCGAGGAGTACATCAAGACGCTGCGCCGCCAGTGCCGGGGCTTCCTCTGGACGGAGCACTACGGCGACATGCACAAGCTGAGCAGCGACGGCAACAAATTCCGCGTGTTCCGCACCACGTACCGGCAGGGTTCGTCCGACAAGATCGTCGTCAAGATCAAGGACGCCCGCAGCGACAAGCAGCTCCTGGACTTTGCACAGGAGGCCCTGATCCTGCGCGAGGTTGTGCACGACCACCCGCACGTTGTGGCGCTGCTGGGCGTCAAGATCGACAAACTCAACACGCTGTACCTCGAGATGGAGCACCACCCGCGCACCGTGTGGGACATGCTGCGCGCGCAGGAGCATCCGCCGACGCCGGGCCAGATCCAGCGCATCTGCCGCGACACGCTCAAGGCCCTGTACTTCTGCCACCGCAACCGCGTCCTGCACGCCGACGTCAAGGAGAAGAACCTGCTCGTGGCAGAGGACAACCGCATCGTCCTGGCCGACTTCGACTCGAGCCGCGTGCTCCCGAAGCCGCCCGCGACGCTGCACTCGTACTTGGTGTGCCCGCTGGGCTCCCGCCCCATCGAGGTCTGCCTCGTGCACGCGCTCACGTTTGCGGCGGACATATGGGCGCTCGGGTGCATGATTGCGTACATGTGCCGCGTGCCGCCGCCGGCGTTCTGCGGGGACACGCCCCAGAAGCAGATCGACTTCATCCACTCGTTTGCAGGGCCCATCCCCGCGGACATTTTTGTGGACAACTCGGGGAAGAAGCTCGTGAACCCTTCGGGGCCCGTGCGGCCGTTCGACGAGGTGTTTGCGCGCGTCCCGGAGGAGGTGCGCCCGTTTCTTAAGCGGCTGCTGGCGCTGAATCCGCACCGGCGCCCGAAGGCCGTCGTCGCCCTCAACGACCCTTTCTTCTTCTTCGACCTCGACGACGACAGTATGCTGGGGCACTGATTTCTCTGTATCCATATAAAACATACCTTGCATTTTTTTACTGTGGACCATTTTATGTCAATATATCAGACTGTATTAATACCCGCGCCGCGGTAGTTCTTTGATGAGATGGGTGGGATCGGGTAGACTTGTGTGACGTTACAAAGGAGGACCTCGATGACACGGGTCGTCGGCAGGGTCGACATGGTTTCCGACCACGTTTTCGGCACAGCCCGCACGACGACTTCGATGAAGCGCTCGGGGTCGTTCTTTGCGCCGTACTTCTGCCTGATGCGGTGCCGCAGCACGTTGGCGATGTGCTCTATCTCGTGCTCGAACACGGTGTAGTAGATGCCATTCTGCACCACGTACGGGAGGTCGCGCGAGGGGCCCAGGTTGAGCACGGGGCACGAGTACTTGATTTCGACGCACCGCATCGGTGTCGCGTCCGCGAGCTCGCGCTTGGAGACGTCGATGAGGGCGTTCATGTATCCCCCCAGGATGAGCCTTGTGTCCGGGTGCAGTTTTGTGAGCGACACTTTGGCCAGCGTGTACACCGTGCGGTCGCTGCGGTTGAAGAAGTCGCGCCTTGTTTCGCGCGTGAGTTCCCCGAGCGATTTTCCGAGGCTCCATTCTTCGTCGGTTTTCTGGGGCGCTCTGTCGTCTTTATCCGTACTGTGCCCCTTTTCCGGGGAAGCAGCCGCTGCGGCGGGCGGTGTTTTGTACCGGTCGCCCGACTCGCCTGATTCGCCCGACTCGCTCGGAGGCGGGGGTGCATCCGTTATATCAGATGAATCTGCCATGCTTTAGTATCAGACCGTGGACTTTTCGTGTATACAAGGGAGAACGGGCGAGACGCTGTTGTATACCACGGTTTCTGTATCAGTGGCACGTCGTTTTTTTTTGGTAATCGATATCTCTTTTTCTGTGTAGTGCAGGACGGAAAAGGGAGCAAAAATGGCATGTCAGGACCACATCGAAACACACCAGGAACATTATGCTTCAGGATGGACTCTACGACAGGGTACGCGAAAAGCACATTGTTGAGGCGAAAATGGCAGAAGAGATGCTGAGAGATCCACGGCGCATGGCGCGGTTTGTTATCTTGTTTCGCAAACAGCAAAAATCGGCTTACATACCTACCGACGCGCCTTATTACATCGATCCAGATGACTACGACGACGATATAGCAGAACCCCCTTGGGTATTGTTGAACGAAGCGGGACACAAAGAACTCAGCTCGATATGCCCAAGTCTCCCGTGGGCAATTATTTGTTCTCCTCCTCGACGCCGTATCTATCCCAGAATCGACTTCGGTAAGGACCGGAGAGACTTGGACCGAACTTTTCACATGTGCGTGTACAGTGGCGGGATAACATACAGAGTTAAAGTGTCTACACGGGTGACGGATATGTTACGCAGCGCCCGTGAAGAACTTTGGCCTGAGTCTGGAAACAGTGCACAAGTACGTCTCATCCGTCCCGTACCGAACCCCGTCAATAACTACTATAGCATACCAGTGCCAACCGTCGACGTCGATGTTCATACACAACTGGTGCACAATGAAGACCTTGATATGCCTCCACTAGGATGGTTTTCTCTCGACAACACAACCTCGTTGCGGAAAAATATCCCATCTGCGGATACGGCCACTGAGTGCACCGACGAGACAAAGTGTTGTGTCGTATGCGTGGAGCACGTCAAAACCATCTTCATCGTCCCATGTGGGCACAATTGCCTCTGTCCAAAATGCGCGCATAAGTATGTCGACACAATGCAAGAAAATTGCCCGGTCTGTCGCGCTAAAATCGAAAAGTTGATGCCTATTTTTGAATAGCGGTATATGCATTTTTATTACCCGTAAAAGATTTCCTTTGTCAAGGACTATATTTTGTTTAGGTTCATAAAGTGTCGTTTTTGAGTCTTTTCGTATCAGAGAGCAGGATTTCGTTTGCCGAGTATTTCGAACATCAAAAATTGCAGTTCATAAGAACTAAAATGCACGATAGGAGTGGATTATTTTTCTGTGTAGTGTAGGACGGAAAGAAGCAAAAAAAAAACAATGGCAGAGTCAAGCTCCCACGGGCTCGCGCATCAGGAGCAAGTCGATGAAATCAGGAACATGATGTTTGAGTCCGGGTTCTACGACAGGCTGCACGAGAGGCGCACTGTCGAACCGCAGCTTGCAATACAATTTTCGAGAGTTCCATACAAGTCGGCAGCGTTTTTAAGAGATCTACAAGACCATTGCATGGCTGGTCCCGGTGTATCGGCCGTAGACCCGCGCGTGACTCTTTACATCGATCACGATGCCATGTCGAGACCGGGATATAAGTCGCCCGGACAGGCTCTGTCCGCGGCTGGATTCAGGGTTCTCAGCTCAATATGCCCATCCCTGCCAGGGGCGAATATAATCAGGCCCGGTCGCCGTGTTTACCCATCGATTGATCTCCGTCGTGAGGGTGAACACGTTTATATGAATGTGTACAGCGAAGGAAGAACGTATAGATTCAGAGTTGCACAGGAAGTAATGGATCAGTGGGATGGTATGGATGCAATGCGTGCGGCATTTACCCGGTCTTCTGCGCAGGGCCGTCGTCCCGAGACCCAATCCATTCCGGACGACAACTACTACGCACCACTGGCGGCCGATCACTTTGCAAGTAATCACTCTCATGCGCAACCCAGCGCCGCGTCGGTGATTCTGCCGTTGGAGGGTCTGTCTCTCGACGACGACAAAAACCCGCTGGCTGAAAATGTCCCAGCCGCCGATTCGGCTGTACAATGCAACGATTTAGCGAAGGCGTGCATTGTGTGCATGGAGCACCTCAAGACCATTCTCGTCGTCCCATGCGGGCACAAAAGCCTGTGCCCAAAATGCACACACAGGTTCATCGACAATAATATCAACGAGTGCCCCGTCTGCCGTTCTACGATTGAAAAGTTCGTCACTGTTTTTGATACCTAAAAGGAATTGCTTTCGTCACCTTCTGTCCATTTTCCAGTTTTGCATATGCCTATATTGTAATTACGCGCGTTCTTTGTTCTTTCGGGTGCACTATTCTGTGAAAGGGGTAGGAGGATATGGTTCGTTCTTATGTAATCTATGGCTGTTTCTTATTTGCGAGTATTTCATAAACTCAAAGATTGTGGTTCATAAGAAACAAAGTGCGCGGGAGGAGTAGAAGAAGGTGTTTACTCCTAGCATATTTTCTTCTTCTTACTAATCCTTTTTGATCCGCCATACTAGCGCGATTGTTTCGTGCATCTGTGAATGTAGAGCATTCTCGGTGCGCATAGAATCCATTTGCGTGCGTGTGTTTATAGAGCAGGGGCGAAAAAATGTCGCAGGAAGAGAGCGCGCGTGTCCTGGAGCTGGGCACTGCGGAGAGCGATGTGTACACAAACAAGAACTTCCGGGGGTGGTGCAAGGGACAGGACGACGGCATGCGGCAGCGCAAGGCGACGGGGGTGCCCACGCCGCTGTTTGCGCGGGATGGCAGGGCGTTTGTGGGCGCGAATGGCAAGGAGATGCGCGGGCACAAGATGTACACGAGCTGCAGCTGGAGCGAGATGCTGCACATGATCCGCACGCTGCCGCCGCTGCAGCGCAACTTCTACGAGCTCGTGTACTACGACGACAAGGCCGGCGCGGGCGACCCCGTCAACATCTACATGGACGCCGACCTCACCTTTGAAGACGTCGAGGGCGAGATCCCGCCGGACGTGATGGACGACGTCTATGAGGAGATCTTCACGTGCATCGAGCTCGCCATCGAGAAGCTGGCGGAGATGGGCGCGGGCGGGTGGCACACCGCGTGGAAGCGCGCGGACTTTGTGGTCAACACCATGGTCGCCGACGTGCCCGGCAAGAAGATCTCGCGGCACTACCTGATCCACTTCCCGGGGAACGCCATGGTCAAGGACGTCGTGCACCTCAAGAACTTCATGAAGCTGGTCATGGACATCCACTACCAGCGCATCGAATTCGACAAGCGCAACAGCTGCATGCACTACTTCCACAAGCGCGACAAGGCGTTCCGCTCCATCATCGACGTGAGCGTGTACTCCAAGATGCGCCCGTACCGCATGATCAGCTGCGTCAAGTGCAAGCTCGACGCCAACGCGTGTCTCTGGCCGCTCGCGCCTGCGTGCACGCACCAGGGCTCCTGCGAGGACGCGCTCTGCTTCTACCGGTACCTCAAGAAGACCGACGAGCGCGACTTCCTCGCAAACCTCATCACGTATGTCCCGCCGGGACCCGACGGCAAACCCATCGACGTGCCCCTGCTCGAGCTCCCGGACGTGCCCACGCCGTGGCTCAAGCACAACGACCCCTGCAACACGCACCGCTCCCACAGGCTGGCGTCGTACTTCCCCGCGAGGACACAGGCCGGCCCGCGTGCCGCAGCAGCAGCAGCAGCAGCAGCAGCAACGTCGGTGTCGCCTGTGTCATACACGATCGCCCTCGGGACGCGGCCGGACTGGCGCGAGCTTTTCGATGTGCGGGACGACACCGATGTATCTGATGAAAGCGACGGGGACCAGCCCGCGCGCAAGAAACCGCGGCTGGCGTCGGTGCCCACGATCGAGTCGATCATGTACGACATCGCCACCGCCATCCAGACGCAGACCGGCGACATCTGCACCGTGGTGAACGACCACGTCAAGCAGGAGGGCACGGCGTTCATCCGCAGCGACAGCAAGGTGTGCCCGTACGAGTGCAGGGAGCACAGCAGCAACCACATCTCGTACATCGTGTCGCTCAACCTGCCGCTGCCGTCGGTGTACGTCCGGTGTCTCGACCCGAACTGCAAGGGCAGAATCGACGCGGGCGAAGTCAAGCGCGTATTTATCAAGCTGGACGCCGCCCTGTGTACAAGTATACAGCGCGACACCCTGGCGTATTTCAATGCCCAGTATGTCACGGCGAAACTGCTTCGTCTCAAGTAGCTGTCTTCCTTTTCTTCTGTATATCTTTTGGGGGTGCTTCTGTGTGATGAGTATAAATGTTTATGTGCAAAAAAAAAGGATGAATCACGAAATGAGAACTCAATAATAATACAAAGGAAGAAGGGGAATCAGGATTGCTTCGCGCTTGCCGTGGCAAACTCGTCCATGACCATCTGTCGCTTGTCCCTCGGCCAGTTCTTTTCGGCTTCGGCCTCGGGGCTGCCGGCGCTGCCGATGTCGCCGCAGCAGATAAGTTGGATGGCGCAGTCGATCATCCCAGAGCACGGGACCCAGTACCGCGCCACCTCGCCGATGCTGTCCAGGTAGCCTGTCTTGTCTGCGGCCATTTTCAGAGGATGCAGGGGGGGGGGGGGGGGGGGGGGTGGCGGAGAGCGACGGCCGACGCGTTTTCTTTCAATAGCCCGCCGCGCACATTCGGTCTTATACAGGTGTTGTTTATCTGATAATCATGTTCGTCAGGGAATCGTGCAAAGTGCCGAGGATCCCGTCGTCGCGCGCCGCCAGGGTGTCGCGGTACTCGCGGATGAGTGCTTTCGACTCGTCCGCGAACCGAACGCCCGTGAACACCTTTGTGATAACCGCCACCTGGTGGTCCTCGGCTATTGTCGCCAGCTTGCGCAGCGCCGCGCTCGTGAACTTTGCCCCGATGCGTCGTTTCTTCTCGAGTGGCCCTTCTCCGGGCTGCTGCTGCCGCGGAAGCGCCTGCTTCCCGAGAACTGCCCCGGCGAGCGCGTCCATGTGCTGCAAGAGCTGCTCCTCCTGCTGCCCAAGCACCATGGGGTCGCCGACACCGGCAGCCGGGTCTGCGGCGGGAACACCCGGGACGACGAGCGCGTCCAGGTGCACGTCGGGGAGGCCCGCGCCAAACTCTTCGATGGGCGGGAGCGCGAAAATGTCCTGGGCGAATGCGGCAGCCGGGGGCAACGAGGCCACTTTGGTGTAGAACGCGAGCACGTCGGCGCTCCAGGCATCTCGCTCCTGCTGGGAGAAAATGTAGGGCGCCTTCTTGACGGGCGTCGCTGTGATGGCGGCCTCGTTCGACGCGACCGACTGCATGAAGACCGTGCGTGCATCCGAGGAAAATTTCCACGCGAGCGCGCGCTCGTGCCTGTGCAGCGTCTTCGGGTCGCGCCCGCGCATGTACTCCGCCAGCGTCGGCGAGCGCCCGAACCCCGGCTGGAGCCCCCACACGTCGTCGGCCAGCTCGTACAGGCCCGTCGCGGTGTCGCCTGTGAGGATCTGGTTGGTGTACCGCGTCCACGGCAGCGTCGTCGCCCAGATGAGGTCGTGCACCGGCACCTTGGGGTACTTCCGCGCGACCGCCCGCTGGAACTCGTCGGGGCTGCTCTGGACTCTTTCGCGCCTGCTCGCGGGCACGGCACTCAGCTCGTTGTCGATGGCGTCGAGCATGCTGAAGATGGGCCTGTCGGCGGCACTGTCGGGCCGCAGCGTGGCGTGCCTCTTCTGGGCGACGTTCCGGTAGTCCGCGGCGAGGTCCGGGTTGAGCACGTCGGCCGGGTGCACCATCATGGTGCGGCGGTGCGCAAGGCGCGGCTTGACGAAGAACTCGAACGCCGAGTCGCCCGCGTGGTACTCCCGGTAGAACGCGACGCGGTCGGCAAAGGTCAGCATGGACTGCTCGTAGTTCACCTGCTTGAACGCTGTCAGCGAGTGCAGCACGGCCTCCCACTGCGGCGCGAGCGTGTCGCCCACGAAACGCCGGAACTCGGGGTGCATGCCGCCGTCGCCGTAGTCCAGCATGTCGTCGCGCCACTCCGGGAGCTGGAACGGGTCGTGCGTCACGATCTGCGCCAGCGTCCTGCCCTGCTCCTCCAGCTTGCGCCGGCGCCACTGCGGGTCCATGCTCTGCACGTCGTAGTCCGACACAGACTGCAGGGTGGGCAGCCCGGCGACGCCCGTCCCGACCAGCATGTACAGGAGCTGCTCGCGCGCCATGGGGCACAGCACGAAGGGCGGCTGCATGAACTCCTGCGAGGGCAGGTAGTCCAGCGGGAGGAAGAACGACTTTGTGTAGGCTGTCTCGCCGACGGCGCGCACGACGGCGTTCCACAGGAAGGGGATCTCCTCGACGGTGCGGCGCGCGAGCTCGGCGAGCGCCTTGGGCCGGTACGTGTGCAGCAGCGGCAGGACGCGGTCGTGGAACAGCCGCGCGAACGTCGCGTCCTCCTTGAACAGTCTGTTGAGCTGCACGTAGAACTCGGCCGCGTTCCACGAGTTGTGCGCGAGCTGCATAAATACAAATGCGTAGTGGTTGGCCTCGCTGACGTCCGCCGCGGGTGTCTCTGGGTTCAGCCAGTCGCGCCGGAACGACTTCTTGGCCTTCTTCTTGCGCTTCCTGCGCGGGTCGAGGGCGGCGTCCTTGAACATGGGGCCCATCGCGAGCCGCGACCGCCTGTCTGCGTCGAGGATGTTGATCGGGCTCTTGCGCAGCACACGCATGTCCTTCCCGATGCCCACCTGCAGCTCGCGCGGGTCGAACGCCGTCGCCGACACGCTGCGGTCCGTCTCCTCGGTCGGCATCTCGGGCCACATCTCCCACCACGAGCGCTCCCACAGGAACGGCCTGCCCCGCGTGTCGCTGTAGTAGTTCGCCGGGCGCTTCGGCGGGAACTTGGCGGCGTCGACAAGGTACCTGTCGGTCGTCCTGCTCCACCACTCGTACAGGTCGTGCATCTCGTAGTCCGCCGCCCGCGTCGGCACGTTGCGCTCCTTCTTCTTCGTGTGCGCCGTCGGGTTCAGGTCGTACGCGAGGCGCTTCATGGCCCACTTGGCCGTGACGTCGACGGGGCGGTGCGCCAGGATGTACGCCTCGGGGTACAGGTCGCGGAAGACCAGCACCGAGTACATGTTGTTGGCCAGGAAGAGCATGGCCCGGCTGATTTTCCACGTCATCTTCAGGTTGCCCGCCGCGTCGCGCTCCTGCGTCAGGTAGTCGCGGTACCCGATCGACACGTCGCGCACCATGTTCTCGAGCACGCCGTTGACCTGGAACGCGTTCCCAAAGTACAGCTTCGGCATGTCCGGGTCGACGATGTGCAGCGGCGCCGCGCTCCTGTCCAGGGCGGTGACGTTCGCGATTGCGGCGGTGACGTTCACGAAGTTCTTGTCGAAACGCACCATGCTCCACTGCTCGTACGGGTCGTACGGGTACATCTGCTCCGCGGTGCGCAGCACGCGCAGGTTGATCTTCGACATCCGCAGCTGGTCCTCGATGATCTTCGAGGTGAGGAATTTGGGCGTGCGCCGGATGAAGCGCGACACCTGGCCCACGTACTGCAGCGTGGCCTCGACCTCCGCCGCGATGCGCAGCGCCTCCATGGCGTCGCCGCGCGTCCACGTCACGTCCGGCGGCCCGATCCCGTACTCGGGCGCCCAGCCCAGGAACGCGCTGAAGAAGTCGTACAGCGCCTTGGTCATATCGCCGCGCAGCTTCACGCCAATCAGCCTGAACCGCCGGCGCTGCTCGTCGTCCGACCCCGCGCCCGCGTCCTCGCCCTCGCCCTCGCCCTCGCCCTCGTCGTCGTCGTCGCCACCGCCGCCGCTGCCGCCGCCGCTGCTACTGCCGGAGGACGTGCCCGTGCCCGTGCCCGTGCTCTGCGCGCGGCGGAATTCCTCGTAGTTCGCGGGGCTTGCGAAGAAGAGGTCCGCCGTGGTGAGGCTCTCGAGGTCGGCGGCAATCACAAACTCGCGGATGCGCTCGGTCTTCGCGTACAGGTGCGCGAGCAGGACCGTGACCTGGTCGTCCTCGGGCTGCGAGGTTTTGCCCGTGACCAGGCCCGCTGTCGTGACCGAGTAGTCGCCGACCTCGGACGAGTACGTCGCATACCTTTCGCGGTCTTCAAAGTCCGTGGGCAAGAACCAGTTGGCCCGCGGCATGCCGGCCTCGGAGAACGCCTTCGCATACAGGCTCACGATGTTTGCGTACTTTGTGCACGAGTGCAAGTCCCCGCCCTGCGTGTTGAGAAGCTTCTCGGTGACGGTCCCGTCGCCCTCCGTCCACCCCGGCGGCGGGCGCAGCTGGCCCGAGAAGAGGATGTTGATGCCGTCCCGCGTCGGCGGATTGGCAAGGGCTGCGCGCCGGGCGGCGCCGCGTCTCGCGATGATGCGCGCCTTCTTCCTCCGGAGCTCCGTCTCTGCCTCCTTGGGGGCGTCGGGCAGTGCTTCGATGAACGCGCGCCACTCGGGGTCCGTGTCCAGATTGAGGTTCGGCAGGTCGGACAGCTCCTCCGGCGAGATGTCGGCCAGCTCGGACAAGTTGAGATCCACGGCATCGACGGCCATCGGGTCTTCCCCCACGTCTGCCCCCGCGTCGTCGTCGTCGTCGTCTTCGACCGCCATTTCGGACGGGGAGACGGCGCCGCGCCGGGCGATCCTGCGTGCCATCTCTTCCGCATACTGTTCCTGCACCTCGGCGTAGTGTGCCCTGCGTTCTGCGGCTGTGCGCTCTGCGGCCTCCTTGCGGCGCGCGGTGATTTCGTCGCGGGCGCGCTCGAACACCGGCGTCAGGCTTGTCATGAGCGCCGCGAGATGGTGTAAGTGGGGGATCGTGTCTACTGTTTTCTTGAGCGCGTCGTAGCTCGGCCACTCGTCCTTCTTGAGGTGGCCCACGTTCTGCAGCTCGGCAGCCACCTTCTTGGCCAGCTCGGGGCGCAGCGACACGGCGTCCCAGGCCTTTTCCATGGCTTCCGTCACGCGCCCGCGGCCCGCCAGGATCTGCTGCGTGAGAAAAGCGCCGACGGTGCGTGCGTTTTCGTTGACGTAGCGCGCGAGCTGTGCATCCGTCAGCGCACCCAGCTGCGCCCGGTAGCTCAGCGACTGTTCGGCCGTGAGCTCGTCGACCACCTCCCACGGCGTCTCTCCGGCCTCTCTATCGGGGGCGAAGGTGGTCAGCTGGCCTCGTGGGGGGACAGTTGCCCTCCTGTCCTCCTGCAAAACGATGCGCAGGACTTCGAGGTAGTCATCTCTCGTTTTAAGGTTTTCGTCGAGAAGATACTGTGTCGACCCTTCCATCCTTTATCTCTTTTTGTGTGTTTTTCTCTATGGTTTATGCAACGAAAAAAAACGAATGGGTGTGTTTTATGGCACAGGGTTTCCTGGTAGATATACATACGTTTGGTTCTGCGGTGCGCAGCGGGTGGCGGGAAGGGAGCCTCGGATGGGCGTTTCCCGCGTTCACACGAAATCCTCCTCTCTCTGCATCGACGTTCGTACAACCCACCCGCCAGGGCTCCGCGAGATGTAAGCTGACCCGGGCGACTCGGGCCCCGCACCCTGCGAAACGACCAGCTGCTTGAGTGTGGGAATCTCGCTGAAACTTCCGTAGTCGCGGTGCTCCTTCGAGGACACGCACAGGATTTGTGTCGCAGACAGCAGCGCGCGCGAGGGACTCGCCTCGTACCTCGCGTTGTCCTCGTCGTAGTCCTCGTCGTCGTCCCAGTCCTCGCTGTCGTCCTCGCTGTCGTCCTCGTCGTCGTCCTCGCTGTCGTACTCGTCGCTTGCTACCGACCCGCTCGACGGCGTGCCATACGACCGCCGCCACCACGCCTTGCAGTCGGCATCAGAGTCGTCGGCGGAGTCAAACTCGTCGTACTCGCACGAGTCGATGTTGCACACATCGTAGTCGCCGTCGTCTGCCGGTGCTGCCGTATCTGTCCTGTGCAGGACTATGTATGGTCTGTGTTTGCCGTCCATCGTTACCTTCTTTTCGGCGACGGTGCAGTCGATGCAACCCAGCAAAACTGTCGGGACACGTACACTACGAAACTCCTTTCGTACGGATAGATAGCATGGGTTTATTCATAAAGATATACACCTGAAATAATACGGCTCACGCATCTGCGCTTCCCTGTTGTAGCGGCTCTGTGTTGGAGAGCCCCATCGATGCCAGGAACAGTTTTCCCCGGGTCGCTAATATATTGCTGACCACCTGGAATTGCGCCGTGGTCACGCGCCCCGTTTTTTGCGCGCTGTCCATGATGCCGGAGACGTGCTCTATCGTCTCCAGGTGCATCTCGGCCTCTGCAAACGCCGGGTTTGCGGTTTTCGCGCTCTGGGCCGATGCCGCGCTGGGTTCTACATGCACGGGCACGGCGTCGGACGGTTCGGACGGAGCGGATGGTGTAGGCGGAACAGGCGCTTCGACTTTGGGAAGGACAACCTCCTTCGGGGTCTCCTGATGTGCAGCGCCGACGGTCCCTATCTCGGCAGCCCGTGTCTTCTCGAACGCCTCGCGCACCCCCGCGTCGGTGTTTGAGATGGTGATGCGGAAGTAGTCGCCGATCTTCTCCTTCGTGTACCAATTGCCGCCGGTTTCCCCGGAAAACTTTGCATCCGACGCCCCGCCGCCGATATTCCGCTTCTTCGGGTCTTGCGGCCTTCCAAGCAGGGCATCTAGAGGAATATCCTCGTCCGAGTCATCGTCGTCGTCGCTGTCGCCGCTGTCGCCACTGTCGTCGCTGTAGCGGCACGTGCGCGCTTGCTTCTTCAGCTTCCTGATCGACAAATCCTCCTCGGTAATCAGATCCAGTCTGACCACGTTCGGCCATTCGCCGCTGATTTCTGCTATGAGGTCGAGTTCTGATACTGAAGAGCCGCGCGTCGGGGGCGTGTAGTTGATGACGATGATTTTGTCGATGCGCTCGGTGGGGTCGTCTGTCGGGTAGCGCTTTTCGTCGTAGCTCTTGCGCCGGCGGAGTTGCTGCAGGAAGGCGACAATCTTATCAAGCGGATACGAGCGGAACACGAGCCGGCGGATCCGGAACTCCTGGACAGCGCGTCGTATGCCGTCACGGACGACGTGTTTCTCGGAGTAGCTGAATTTCGCAGTGACCAGCGCCTCGCGGAAGTATTCCTCGTTCAGATCCACGGTTTCGGCGGATGGAGAGGCTTCCCAGGCTTCTTCGGGGTGTAGCACGGTGTACCCCGTTGGCTCTTCTGGACCCTCGCCGTCCCCCCACAGATAGTATTCTCTGGTCTCGTCGTGGCCGGCAGGGAATGTCAGTAAATTTACCTCTCGCACTACAGTGGGGAGACCCCATACTAGGTCGAGCGTATGCTTTCTATTCGCGGCCACCACTTTCTCGATGGTCGTTCCGCTTGTGTAGATGTCCCAGAAATTTGCCGTGGTCCCTGGCCTCCCTGGGAGTAAGTCAAGGTCGACCAGAGTGACATTGTTGAGGATCTGTTCTTCGGCGACACCCATCTTGCTGATGTCTTTCATCACATCGGCACGCGCGAACTTGGCCTCAATCACGCGGTGGTACGTGTCGAAAATAAGCGGCATGAGGATCTTCGCCTCACGTACTCCCAACTCGAAGAACGCGAGATCGTACATTGTCAGTTTGGCAAGATGCTTGTTCTGCTTGAAAAGGGAGACGAGCACATCTGTGCATCGCTTTTTGCGCCGGTCCAGCATGGCCAAGTCTCGCGGCTGTCCCTGCCCCGGAGCTTGGCCCGGGGGGTAGATCCGCGTGGCGAAAATCTCCACTACGTAAATGTTTGGGAGCAGCGCTAATTCGTCGGCCACCTTCTCAAGGGCCGGAAGGAACTGTGTGTCGACGTCGGAGTCTTCTCTTCTGTCCACGAGATCGAGGAATATGAAGCTCAGCTCCATGATGTTCCCGCGTTTGACCAACAATTTGTTAATCATCGCATCTACGACATCGCATGATCGCGGCGACGACAATGCCATCGCCGTCAGCGGCGTCTTCGTGACCGCGTCCATAAACTCCTCGATACTCACCGGGTTCTTCTCGTCGGGGGCGTCTTTCTTGTACTCAGAATACGTCATGACTTGGGCTTCAAGGTTCAGAATGTCTCTAAGAGCGATATCGACACCCGCTTCCAAGTAAGGGGTTTTCTGGGGAATGATCCATATTGAGTCCCATTCCAAAAGGTCCTTTTCCAGGGGGAAGCCGTCGATCTCCCACGTGGGGTACTCCCGCGTTTCAAACGGGCGGTCCACCAAGACGAGTGTTTTCATTATGGCGGGGGTTTTTTTGGGTCGCACGCTTGCTAGCTTCGAACTTTGTACGTATACAGCGTTTTGCTTCCCCGGTCTCCCTCGTTCCTATTCTTAACATCGCGTGCATCCGCGAAAAAAAAGCCCGCGCGCGCCAAATTTTAGGACTCCCGTCCTTCTCGGCGAACCTAAAATTTGGCGGGGAAACAATCGAAACCCTTTGCCTAGAACACGGTGTTTTGCGCGGGAAAATTTGTGCCGGAGGTTGCGGGTCCGTGACCTTTTTTGTATGTATGATTATGTCACAGTGTTGTGTGTACCAAAGCATGTTTTTATTTTTGTGTATGTAGTTACATCGGAGCGAGCGAGCAGGTGGGGTTGTTCGCCTGCTTGGAGGCAGCGGGTAAGGGGTTGCCGTCCTGGTCTTCTTTTTCTTCTCCCTCGGTAGGCATGTCGTTTTCGCGCACAGAGGACGGGAAGGGGGCATCCGCGTGCCCGACATCCCCCTCGATAAACATGCGCCTCTGCTCGATATCCAGCCGGAAGCGGAACCCGCGCTCCTTCGACAAGATGAGCAGGATCGCGTGGCGCAGCACGAGGCCCGTCTCAAGGAGCTCCTGGTCTGTGAGGTCGGAGTCCACAAACTCCAGGTTCGCTTTCTTTAGCTGCACAAGCTGCTGTGCTAACTCTGTGTACAGATATAGTACGCGCGCGTCGTCGTACCGCTTCCGCGTGTCCGGCACCGCCCCCCTCGAACGCAGCGCCTCGATCTTCCGCTTCCTGTGGGCGTCGTACTTGGATTCTCGGAACGCGTCGTACCGGCGCAGACCCTTCCCACCGGCACGGCGTCGCGCCCGCGGCGACATGAGGAGCGCTCTGGGCTTGCCATCGGCGTCGGCCTTGGCGTCGGCCTTGGCGTCGGCCTCAGACGCGGATCCGGGTTCGGGGATGCGCCCGGCGTACACCGTGAACGTGTTCCCGTAGTTCGTCGTGCGCACCCGCACTCTCCAGAACTCGTCCTCAATGGACTCGAGGACGGTCTTCAGCATGCCGTACGCGTGCCGGATGCTCGCCGCTTGGTTTGTGCACAGCAGGTCCACGTCGTCGTACCGGATGTCGACAATCGGTTTGCCTGTGGACACGAAGTGGTTGAGCGCGCGCCGGATCATCTGGACGGCCTGCGCACTCTCGTTGGGAGAGCCTTTCCGAACCTGGGTTGCGCAGCTCATTTCTTGTATGGGGTTCGTTACCGTATTCGTCGGGGGGAGGGGGGGGGGGGGGGGGGGGGGGGTTCGTGGTTCCCTCCTTGCAAGCTGCGGAAAAAAAAAGCACAAAGGTGTATGCGAGAGGACACGCGCCGCTACATTCGTGCTCACTTGTTGAAATCGCTCCCTCGTCTCTCCTTTTATACACCAAAACCTCAGCGTCCCTCGCCAATCTCGCATCGGGTGCATTCCCCCTTTCCCAGCAAAGCTACTATGCCCGTGACGTTTTTTTTGTGATATACCCAGTGCGAAATTACATATGCATTCACATAGGAGTTTGATATTCAAAAAACACACCGCTCTATTTTGGAAGTGGAAGTGGGAAGTGAGATTTTACAGAAAAGCAAAAAAAAACAAAAAGGAACTTTAACATATCTGGTCCGTTTATTATAACCCTTTGCCTAGCGGCGAGTGGCGAGTAGTGGGCAGCAGATTTGCACTTTCGAAAAAAACGAAAACCATGTGAAAAAAAAGCCGAACTCATCCAGCGCCGGGTTGTTAGAACCCTTTGCCTAGCTCCATGTGCCACACAGTCGCGGTAGAAAATGTTCATAAGTAAAAGGCGTTACCCTTTGCCTAGCGCCTCCACCTTTGGATCTGCAGAGTCCGGCTCTGCGCGCGTGCGGCCCAGGGTCCGGGCGGCGGAGACAAGCCGCAGCATGCCCCGCACCGACATGGAGACGCCTGCGACGAACAGGAACGTCGACAGCAGCACGAGGAAGACGGTGCCCGAGGTGTCGGAGTCCGCGGTGTAGATGGTGTCAAACATGATGACGCCTGTCGCGGCAAACAGGATCCCGATCGCGGCGCCGGCAAAATCCGAAATTGCCACACACACGTCCCACCACGGGGGCGCGGGGGTATCCTTTGGCGTCTTCTCCGGAGGGCGGCCCATCTTTTTTTTTGTAGAGAAAAAAAACGACGCTGTCTGAGACCCGCCAATAAATATGGATGTGTTTTTTATTGTAGTTGATGCGAATGTCCGATGAAAGTGTTTATAGTGTATAGATGCAGTATCTGCACCAACAAAAATTGGGTTGTGTCCGTGCTTACGTGCGTTCTCCGCGGATGCGGCGGGCCAGATGCAGGTCCTTGGGCATGATGGTGACGCGCTTCGCGTGCAGGGCGCACAGGTTTGTGTCGTCGAACAGGGAGACGATGTAGGCTTCCGCGCCCTCCTGGAGCGCCGCGAGGGCGACCGTCTGGAAGCGCAGGTTGGTGTGGTAGTGGTCCTGGGCGATTTCGCGGACGAGGCGCTGGAACGGGAGCTTGCGGATCAGGAAGTCCGTGGTCTTCTGGTACTTGCGGATCTCGCGGAGGGCGACGGTGCCTGGACGGTAGCGATGGGGCTTCTTGAAGCCGACGGTGGATCCGGGATTCGCTGTCTTGCGCGGGAGTTTAACAGCGAGCGTGGGGCGCGCAGATTTGCCTCCCATCGACTTGCGGGCGGTTTGCTTTGTTCGGGCCATTTCCTCTTTGTTCTCTCTCTCTCTCTCTCTCTCTCTTTTTCAATGAATAATCGGGGACAACGCTGATTCGTACTCTCCTGCGAAAAACGGGTCTTATACACGGATATTGTTCATGGTGATTTCACAAACGAAGGGGGGGGGAGGGAGGATCTTATGTGACATAGTACTGGACCCTGAGATTTTGGTGTATAAAAGGCATGAGAAACGAGAGGGGTTTGGAAAAGGACAGAGGCAAGATAGAGATACGAAACAGATTATACGTGGTCCGGGGGTTTTTCTGTGTCGTGCACGGGTAAGCATCGCCGTTCGATGATACATTTGTTGTTTGTGTGTGTACGCTGAATATGTCTGAAAATCCGACCCCGGAAGAGCAATTGATTGCGGCTGCTAAGACCGGCCATTTGAAAGTCGTCAAGTATTTTGAGAATGCGGGCGCCGACATCCACGCCAATGATGAGGCGGCTCTTGCGGGGGCCTGTAGAAACGGGCATTTGGAAGTTGTCGAGTTCCTTTGTGATAAGGACGCCGACATCCACATTGACTATGATTACCCCCTTAGATCAGCTTGCAAAGGCGGATCCCAAGAGATCGTCGAATCCCTTGTCCGTAAGGGAGCTGATATCCATGTCGATGACGATGAACCTGTACGAATTGCTTCTGAAGAGGGACATTTTGGAATCGTCAAGTACCTTGTCGGAAAAGGCGCCGACATCCGTGCTAACCGTGATGAAAGTGTGCGAGATGCTGTCGAACACGAACATTGGGAGATCGTTCGATACTTAGCCAAAAAGATTATCGACAAGCGCACCGAAGATGCCCCGGAGCAGGAGTCCAAGAAGAGGAAGAAGAAGAAGCAGAAAATGTGTGCCAATGACGAATAAAAACACATTGGATATTCAAGGAAACTAGGTTCTTTATGTTTCGGTATTTATACATATATAGAGAGCAAAAAAATGTAAAGCAGAAGACACGAGTCGGGGTTTTTTGTGTTGTGTATGCACATGCGTTGTCTCTTAATCTTATATGACATAGTACTGGACCCTGAGATTCTGGTGTATAAAAGGCATGAGAAACGAGAGGGTTTTGGAAGGGGACAGAGGCAACATAGAGATACGAAATAGATTATACGGGGTCCGTTTTTTTCTGCGTCGTGCACGGGTAAGCATCGCCGTTCGATGATACATTTGTTGTGTGTGTGTACGCTGAATATGGCTGGAAGTTCCACTCCGGAAGGTCAATTGGTTACAGCTGCGGCAACCGGCCATGTGGAAGTCGTCGATTATTTTGCGAAAAGGGGCGCCAACATCCATTACAGAAAGGAGTTGGCCCTTAGAGAGGCTTGCAAATCGGGGCATTTGCAAGTCGTCGATTACCTTTGTGAGAGAGGCGCCGTTTTAGGTGCCTAGGGTGATGAGGCCATACAATTTGCTGCTATGCATGGGCATTTGGAAATTGTCAAGTACCTACGCGAGAGAGGCGTAGGGATCCGCGGGTATTATGACGCTCCTATGCGTATGGCTATTGCGGGGGGGGGGAATTGGAAGTAGTCACGTACCTTGTCGATGGAGGCTCTGATATTCATAATTGCACTGAGCCAGACATAGTCGCGGCTGCTTCAGGAGGCTATTTGGAGATCATCGAGTACCTTGTTGAGAAGGGCTTTGACATCCTTCCCATGAAAAGACGCCTCGTCGATGTGGCTGTTGAGAATGAGCACTGGGAGACTGCCAAGTTCATCCTCGACCAAATTACCGCCAAGCGCCCCGGTGATGCCCCGGAGCAGGAGTCCCAGGACAAGAAGCAGAAGATGTGCGCCGATGACGAATAAAAAACACGTTGTATACTCAAGGAAACCAGTTTCTTTATGTTTTCGGTATTTCCACATAGACACGGGGGCAGAAAAAATGTAAAGCAGAAGACTTTGGTCGGGGGTTTTTTGTGTTGTGTTGTGTATGGACACGCACTGTCTATGTAAGCTATCGTTGGTGTTCATGGTGATTTTTATTGCCAAAACTTCGGTGTAGTGAAAGAAAGGAAAAAAAAGCGCTATCACAGGGCGCCGTACTCGGAAGGAATACCGTAGAGAGTCCGGCCGTTGCGCTTGAGGGAGTAGAGGACGTCCATAGCGGTAACGGTCTTGCGGTTGGCGTGTTGGGTGTATGTAACGGCATCCTTGATGATCGAATGAAGGAAGGTCTTGAGGACAGAGCGGGTTTCGTCGTAGATCCCACCGGCGAGCCGCTTGACACCGCCGCGGCGCGCGAGACGGCGGATTGCCGGTTTCGTGATCCCCTGGATGTTATCAGAGAGAACCTTGCGATGGAACTTCATGCCGCCCTTCCCGAGCCCTTTACCGGCCTTGCCGCGTCCAGACATTTTGTGTGTTTGCTCGTTTTATTCGTGTTATCTTTCGGTAGCAATTCCCTACTCACACGGATACACGGGAAGAGAGAGAGAGAGAGAGAGAGAGAGAGAGAGAGGAGAGAAGAGACAGAAAGAGGGTGTTTCACGTTCACCATAAAACACGCATCTCGTTGAAGCTCGTTGCTGAAGGATGGAGATTGCCATCCTCATTTATACACTAAAAAGCCAGGGTTCAATACTATGTTGTTTATTGCATAAGTTATCTTGTGGGATAGTAATTGTAAGACAGCATAGAGTGATGCTTTTTAGGAATACCGCTACTCGCGAAAACGCAAGCAGAAAACCCGACAGGCAGGGAAGGTTGGATCGAGATGTTTCTTCATCCAGTCACCCCAGGCAATGTTTTTCCATTTAGGACCATCGTAATCGGCAATCTTCTGGAGAAACATGGGGTTGGTGAATATGCCAATATTGTACCCGTCGCCAGTATTATTATTGTCAATCTTCCTGCGACAAATCTTGGGAAACGATATAGCATCAATGATGAAATACAACAGGCATTTCTCCAAATCCTCGTCGGGCCTTTCATTGGCACCAACTGCTCCAAACATCGACTGCAAATTGTTGCTTATGTCACCAGTTTCATTGAAAAATACCTCTGGTTCTTCCGATAGTATGATGATCACAGCTGGCGGGTTCGGAGGAGTATCTTCGCGCGGACGCTTGCGGGACTCGTCGACGGACTCGTGGACGGACTCGTCGGCGGGAGCGGGCTGGTCTTTGGGCTGTTCAGCGTGGGAGGCAGACATGACAGGTGGATGGACAAGGTTTGTTATTTTTTGTTCGTAGAGTATATGAGTATCAGAATTTTCGATTCTCATTGTTATATCACAAAGGAAATGAAAAATAGTGCATAGTTTTGAGCCCCGCCTTCATGATGCAGCTGTCTGAACATATACAAAAGAGTCGATTCCAATATTATCATTTATACACCGAAAAGCCAGGGTCCAGTACTATGTTTCAATTCAAAGATAAACTAGCTGGTCCACGCAAAATGGTCCATGGCCTTGTTCAGTTCCGAGTCGGAAAGGCTGACGAAACCGGTACTCGCGCTCGGGAGGACAGGCTGCTCCTGGATTGGCACTTCGACGGGGTGGAAAGCAGCGTCGTGCCCGTGGATGAGGTCCGCCTGGATACTATCGCCGTCGTCGTTGTAACCGTCCCCGTCGGAATCATTCGACAGGTCGACCGTAGCAACCACTTTGAAGAAGCGCCTGTTGCAGGTAGCCCGGCGCTTGTGGTGGTCAAGTTTGGGGGCGACCGCGCGCGGCGACCGGCGCATGGGAGGAGCCATGATGGGGATGCTAGCGAACTCGGGCACGGCGATATCCTTGCGGCGGCAGTATTTCCCCACGGCGCGCTCCAGGCCGACAAGGTGCTTGCACGGGTTGGAGCCAAACCCCGTGATCTTGTGGGCATTCTCGAACGCCTTGCACGAGCACACCGAGTCGCCGCCGTCCAGGTGGGGGAAGTAGCTGTTCTCGTTGCGGGCTGCGTGCTCTCTCGTCAGCGAGTTGACCCACTCGCGCATGCTTTTGGCATCTGCGGCAACCTCGGGCTCACGCATGTATCCCATAATTTCGGTAAACTCGTCTTCCTGTACTCCAAAACCCTGGATGGAGACAGCAGGGAAATCCGAGTCCCTGGTGAAAACCACCGGCCTCCTGTGGGGGCGGACACAGTTGTAAATGTCGTCTAGGCTCATGTTTTTTTATGAAAGAATGCGACCCAAAATTCTAGGTAATAGAGCGGAGAAGATATGCTTCACCGGGTCGTTATGAAATAGACAACTACTATCTGTCTCGACAGACGCAAACACAAAAAAAACCCAACGATGTGGCAGCGAAACAAGTACGGAGTGCAAGCACTCGTTTTTTCCTTAGATACACCAAAATCACACGGTCCAGTACTATGTGCGCACAGTAGGCCCTTCACGAATTGGTACTCGATTCGCTGCTGTATCCGTCGCCCTCGTCCTCGTCCTCGTCCGCGTTCTCATCGGCGTCCTCGTCCTCGTCTGCATGGTCGGCCATACCACGGACAATGGCGGCCCATGCGCTCGCTGCCCTAGGGTTGTGTTCTTGCCAGAACCGCATCTTCGTCTCTATGTCCAAGCACGTGATGGGGAGCCCGACGCAGCAGGATACCACGCGGGCTTCGTCCACGCACCCGGAATCCACAAGCCATACCAGCCACACCTCGCGCGCCTTCTGCGAGTGTCTGAGCCCATACCGCGGGGTTTCCCACAGGACGCGCCCTTTAGCGATCTTGCCCATCAGCACGAGGTACACGAACATCTCCACCCGCGCATACAACGAGATCTGATGCATGAACTCGTCAAACAGTTTGTTTGCAGCCATCTGCTGCACCGTGAGGTCCTGCACCCACTTCACGCCGAAATGCGCCGGCAGGAGCGTGTCGCAGGTGCGAAGGCCTCCCCACACATCGCGTGCCAGCGCCAAGCCTTCTGCCGAGAGCGCGCCTGTCGGGTGGACCGACAGCGTCTTCGCAGCAGCAAGAAACACGTACTTGTTCGATTCCGCATTGAGCGACAGGTATGTAAACATGAACTGGCGCAGCGTCCCGAGACACGCGTGCTCGTCCTGCCACCAGCTGGAGTACAGGGGGAGCTGCACGCGAACTCCTCCGCGTGGCACTGCAGGCTCGGAAGTGTCGTCAATATCGGGTCTAGTCATCTTGGACGCGTCGGGGTCGCTCCGCCGTGTCATATCACAAACGGACCCCCTTTGCCTTGCTCGAAAGAAAACCCTTTGCCTTGCCCTCCACGCAACACAGCGCGTCCCCCTCCCCACCGCTTCTTATACACGCAAACTTTACCGCCCCGCGTCTCAAGGTTTTTTTTGGGGGGCAGCGGCACGAAGATGAAAAAAGGGGGGGCCTGTGACATCGTACTGGACCCTGACTTTTTGGTGTATAAAAGCACATGCGTGCAGCGCGGGGTGTCGATGGACAAACCGGAATCAAAGAGAAGAAAAGCAACGGCGTTGACGAGCTTCCTCTTCCTTATTTTTCTGGCGCAGTGCACCGTCAGAGTAGGGGTTTCTTCTCCTGTAAACCTAAACGAGGAATTATGGAGGGTAGAAACACTATGGTCTATATGATTGGCGCTGGGTGCGATCCATTTGAACTGTCGGGACAGATCTATCCTCCATCGACGTCGTTCGTGCAGAGGGCGCGGAAAATCTACATGGACAGGAAAGAGCGCGACAATCACGAAGCCCGCGAAGAACGGGGCGAGACGGAAAAGAAACGCGCCATCCCCGTGGCGTCCGGGTCTGGTATTATCAAGAACCCGCTGGGCAGTGCGTACGGCCCCGGCCAATCCCTGTCGCAGGGGAAGATACGGGCCATCGGGGCCCCGTTGGATCAGCCCAGCGTGCCCGCAGACAGGATGCCTTCGCAGCCGCGCAGGTTCACGGAGGCGATCCTGAAACTGCGTCCGGCCGGGTTCGCAGCCCTGAAGACGCTGGACGCGGCGCTCGCAGCCGTGGCGGCAGGGACGGACGCTCCCGCTGCCGTGGCGGATGTCCCGAAGCTGATGGCCACCATTGCAGCGTCGGGCGATACATTCCACGCGCTGAAAGTCTTTGTCGACCACAAGGTGACCAAGGGTGATAAGTACATAGAAGCCATCTTAGACAGCGCCCCCGCGGACGCCGTCGACCGCCTGGTGGCCCACTGCACGGAGGAGAGGCGCCTGCACCCGTGGGCGGACTTCCTCTTCGCGTACAAGGACACCATGTCGCGCACGCGGCCGCAGCGGGATTACATCTACTATTGCATCCGCACGATGCAGCACGACGCCGCCCGCGCCGCCATCCGCAAGTTCAAGGGCTCGCTCATGGACCACCAGGGCATTTCGTACATTATGCGGTACTCCAACGAGGTCAAGGACCGCGAACTGGAGCGCGAGCTGCGCCAGCGCGAGTGCGAGCGCAAGAGCCCGCCTAGTCCACCATTCGACACCGACAGGCGCCCCCGTGCTTCTTTGTCGTCTTCGTCTTCCTCTCCGTCTGTGTTTTCTTCCAAAAAGACCTAGTTTTTTTCATCAATAAAAAGTAAGCTTTTATCAATACTTGATGATCCCAAACGGGCGCCCGAACATGCTAACGAGGTTGACAGGGGGAGACTCGCTGCCCATGACCAGCAAGAACGTCTTGTCCGGGATCTTCCCAACGACATCCTTTTCCAGACGCCCGGGCGGGAAGTCGACCAAGACAACCAGGGAGGTCTTGTCGCTCACGGCGGGGACTTCGCTGTTCCCCTTCACGATGATTCCGGATAGATCGCCTTCCGGCAGGATCCGCTTGATGATATAGTCTGCGATGATTGGGTAGCCTTCCGAGCATCTGGACGTGAGCCACAGGCTGTCGGCGTGCTTTCCATCGGGGTCGGAGATCTTGTCCTGGGTAACCGCCGCCACGAAGTGTGTCATCGTAATGGCGCCCACGGGGCCCGCAATGCGCTCGAGGCCCTCCTGGAACCTTGCCACGGGGTCGACGGGGCCTCGATCACGCCTCCTGCGCCGGCTCGCAGCGCGTCTTTCATTCCGATTCATATTCACGTAACAAAAAAAAGGGGAGGAGTTCTAAATCAAAAAAACAAACGAAGTACGTATCCACTGACGACAGGGGCCCTTTACGCGTGCATATAAGATTGTTGAAGCGACGAGGGTTTTGCAACCGCTTTATCGAAAAAGGAGAGTATAAATGGAAATAAATACGCAAGGAGGAACATGCTCTCATACAAAGGCGTCCTGGTTGATATAGTCGTCCGCGGGGAGTGGGAGGACATCTTACATTTTTTTGTAATAGAAGGTCTGTACATTTTTGTATAAGGGTTCAATCAAGCAACACCATTGCAGTGGACTAAAGCAAAAAAAAACAGGAGATTTTTTTGTCAGACAAAAACAAAATGGATTCCAGGGATATGCAGACATACCGCCATGGTGATGGCTTGGAAGTTAAAGACACCATCACCAAGGACGACGTTGCGGGTGCTTGCGAAGAGATAATGCAAAAATACGAGTCGACATTCGGCGGGAGATGGGTCATCGAGCCCGAGCCCATCACCGAGGGAGGTTTTGTCTTTACCGAATTCCCTGGCAAAAGAGGAGATATGTACAAGACCTACCGTCTCCGCCTGCCGTACACCGCCCGTCCGAGGTGGCCGAGAGTTTCCGCTGCTCCCGGTGAGCGCACCCAGGCTTGGAAAGGGAAGCGCGGAGCTGATGATGTCCTGTTTACGCCGACAAACGAGTTGCGCCGCGACGCCATGGGGCGTTGGCGCAGAGTCGGGCCCCGGCGTGAAGCCGCCCTTGGGGATTCTTTCCTCAAAGCCTTTTACGGGGCGCCCAGATGGACACGGCAGGAGCAGGATATTTTCGCCGAAGCCCTGGAGAACATCGGGTTCGTTATCCGCGGCCGCCGCCGTCGAAACCGTCTTTAAAGGTGTTGCTCATCTGTTTTTTCGTGTCTATTTTTTTGTGTTGCATTAAGGTAGACGCCAGAATAAAAGACAACAATTTTACGACATAGTACTGGACCCTGGCTTTTTGGTGTATAATAGAGAACGCGCGCATTGGACAGATGTTGATGTGATTGGTACCTAAGAAAAGAAAGTAGACAATGCGTTATGGTTCTTTTTGGTGCAGTCTAACTCCAACGATCATCTGATCTGCAAAGAAAAGTTGTTAATATGGACCTCAATTTCTTTAATGACTCCGAGCAACCCGCTGCCGCCCCCGCTGCTATAGTCAAGGAGCGGCTCGGTGTTTTTGCCGGTGACGCGTATGATTATGTGTATGATCCGAACGAAGGATCCGTCCAAGTCTGGGCCCGTGACCAGGTATTTGAGGGCACTTCCTTGAAGAAAGCTGCATTGAATGCACTCAATTTACGGGATTTTGAGGGTAGGAATATTAGGATTCCAGATTGTGACAGCACACATGAATTGGACGCGTTCAGATTGTGGTTGGCCGTATTTGAAAAAGTACACCGGGACTACTCTGAAACCGTCCGGCGCACTCCTATCGGTCAGGCTGCCTCCGATTACCTGGATTCCTTCGAGTCGGTCTTCCGGGTTTTGTGGATGTTTGTCAATGCACTCGAAAAACACGGTAAAGAGGACGCCGTCGACGTCGATTCATCCGATCCGGTCATTGAGTATGACCCCGAAGAACACTACATGAGTGCCTGCGATTATAAAAACTGTATCTGATCTCCTATTTTTTCCAAATAAACCTTGTTTTGATACAGTAAAAAAAATTCGTTCGTGCTTTTATAAGCGATGTTTTGGCGCCGCTTTTGCGAAAAGCGGCATCAACACTCTGTAATCTCTGTAATTTGTGCGAGCACTCGGCGCACGTTGTTTTTAGTGTTCCACGGGGTGTCCGGAAGCGCCGCGAGAGTGTTTTTGGCAAAGACGTATCCGTCGTAGTCGAAACCGAGGTGCCCGGCGACGGCGTACCATATATGGACGGGGAGTGCGCGGCATTCGCGGGCCAGCATCTGGATGTGTTCAAAGTCTGCAGTGTGTTCGATCCATTCCACAAAATAGTTCATGTAACTGATGATCTGCGCAATGCACACCTGCCATGTCATAAAGGGATAGAAGGAGCCGCTATATTTGTATATTGCGATGGACGCGCGCATCTCGTCCGATAGTTCTGACACTGTATCGCGATCGACAGTGCCCGCAGTGAATATCTTGTAAGTCTCGTTCACATACTGACACATCCGCTTGATGTGGTACTCCAAGTATTCAGGACGGATGCCTGTCTCGACGAAAAACGTAGAGGGTTCGCGCATGATGTCTAACAAGAACCTCCGCGACTCGATGTCATCGACGGGGGCCAGCTTGAGGGACAGCCTGTAGGCCTCGGGGCACTCCTTCATGAAGGTGCGACGGTACTCGCGCGCCGTCGCCTCGACACGGTGCCGAGACACAATCTCGTATTTGGTGATGACGGACACGTAGCGCAGGAAGTGCGGGCGTGCCTTGGCATTCATCATCAATTTTTCGAATTTGCAGACGAACCGCTGGGAACATATCTCGGAATGCGCTTGCAAGTGCTTGGGTTTTACGTTGCAGTGCTTGAGCATGAATTCGACGACGCGGGGGACCACGTACGGGGCAGTTGTGTATTTGAAATATATCGATAAGCGGTGTTTCTTCAAGTATTCAGATACCGCGTGGAGACGGAACGATCCTTCGACGGGGTTATCTAGGAGAGTGGGCATAAATAGGACTGCAAACTCCAAATCGTCTTTGTGGAAGACTTCCTCGAGGATGCCATGGAATTGTTCAAGTCTCTTATTACCGCGATGGCGGACTTCCTCAATCAACTGCAAAATAGCACGGAAGGGTTCTGGAGAGAGTGATTTGTAGGCGGGTCGCAATTCACGGCACAGCTCGTAAAACGGATCTCCCTCGAAATGCGCAAGGCAACCATACTTGAGCAGCAACCGCCCCAATAGCAAGGTGCGGTCGCTCGATACATTATGTTCAACGCAGTAGTAAAAAGTCTTGTAAAATATTTCGTCTTGCATATGGTACTCAGCCGCTTTATCGAAGAATGCCTGTCCGCGAGGTACTAGTACACCGGGTTGGTCAGCCTGTGACTCGTAAATGAAGTCGACGATCGCGCTGAATAGCCCTTTATAGTTGTCGACACGGAAGTCGCGAAATATGGGTGCTTTGTGTTTAAGATAATCCAGTACCTCGAATATCCGCAATTCCCGGCCCCCGGTCACACAGTCCTCGAGCCGCGCTTCAATTTGATTGATCACCTCCACGTGGTGGGGGTTGTCGAGTCGCAGGCGCACAACATCCGGTGCAAACAACTTCATATTGTCACAGTCAAGAAAAGTCAGAAGGTTGTAGGGGAACCGCAGCGCCAGCGCCAGGGGCGGGTCGTACCTCTTCTTCACGATTCCGCCCGAAGTCATCTTTTTTTTTGTGTTCGCACTAGACGACGAATGAAAACAGAATAGCGAGAAACAGCATTCGTATTACCCACCAACAATTCTGATATCCACTTTTTTAGAGAAAACGTCAATTCGGCAACATATATGTGCGTTTATACACCAAAAGCTCATGGTTCGGTATTATGTACGCCAGCACGTAATGATATGGTACTAGACCGCGAGTTTCGGTGTATAAAGGCAAAACAGGTAAGAGGAAGATAAGGTTTGTACATTTAGGTAGTGAATGATAGAAGAACCTATGTTTCTTTGCGGTATCATTGTTTACGACAGTCTGCTTTTTGATTTCAATAGGATACACGGATCAGTGTTTTAAAGATGGCGGAAACGGAAAAGCGCAAATTGCCCAGCCCCGAATTGTCTGAGGACAATGAAGACACTACAAAGGGAGAGTGTAATAAGAATAGGAATAAGAAGAAGAAGTGCGACGACACTGCCGGAGACAGTGCACCGGACGACGGGAAGATTTACGCCATCTTTGACGCCGGACGGTGGTGTTCTCTCCGGGGATTTTCAACTTCCATCGAAGGAATTACCAGGCTGCTCGGCAAATGTGAAGCAAATCCTGGCTCACCGAGTGCATTCGTGATTGCTATTCCTCAGGATACCATTATTTCTAAACCAGATTACCCTTGGGCAAGAGAACACGAAGTTGACATTAAAAAGAAGAACTGAACTACATATTTAAGTCCAGTACTAATGCATCGTATAAACGTCCTTTATTTACCAACACAAAGTCTAGTAACGAACGCCCTCTTTGTCGGGGTAAACCAACTTGAAAAGGTAGTGTGGATTACACCAAGTAAGGCGCGGCTTGGGTTCGTTGTCCTCGCTAGGCACGGTCTTGTATATGTGATCAATATCCCCGCAGCACGCCGCGTGGTACCCAGCAAGATAGGCCAGGTGCACGGGCGCGATCTTGCTTCGGTGCTCCTTAACTTTTTCGGTGGATATCATCCCGTCAGCGTCCAGGACGTCCGGCAGCGCCGTCAGGTCCGTGGCCTCCAGGACTCTTGGGCAAGGGGGCTCCCGGATGCTCTCCAGAACGACAGGGTCCTGGACGGTCACGTCTTGGATGTAAAGCGCCCGCTGGTTGAATCCAAACACCCACGCGTGGCGCTCGCTGTGGTTGATGTCCAGGGCCGAGGGGGGAGTCCTTTTGTATACTTGCGCCGCCAGCCGCACATACTGTCCGTAGGAGTTGAACGCGTACGTAGAGTAAGCATACCGTTTGTCGACGTCGGCGTCCAGTCTCCGATTCCGCTCGGGTGCTGGCATGGCGTCGTTGGCCGGCATTGTTCCCTCAACTGCGACGCCTTCGATATTCTTGCTCCCCAAGTTTCCCTCAACTGCGCCGCCTTTGATATTCTTGCTCCCAGAGCTTCCCATATTCCTTCGTTCTTGATCTCGGACCTACCTTCACGGATTGATACTGTTTCTGGCGTATAAAGAGTTTGCCTGTAATGGATACAACGAGTAAAAACACTCTGAGAAAAGAAAAGAGAATGCCACGGTTCGTTGGAAAATGCTCCTGCGGAGGAGACATGTCCCCGAACTTCCATATACACTGGACCCCGAATGGCAAAATCGTGAAGGACTACGTGCACGAAGCGCGCACAAAATGTGGCGCCAAGCGGGATGCCTCTTAGTGAAAAAATGCTTTCATCAAAATTTTGCGTTTCGGTAGACTTCAAATATATTTCACCGATTTTTGATACACATAAAAGTCACAGTCGCGTTTTTGAACTTTGTTCGTAAAGGTGTCAAAGGGGGGCGCCCCCGTGTCGTGACGTAGTACTGAACCCTGGCATTCCGCTTTATAAAGGTGATACAGCAGGTAGTAAGATAGAGACCTTTTTTTGTGGGTACATTTTTTCACTTTGTGTTTTTAGACATATTACCTTTTTAACGCGCCGTTCTGGGTCCTTTCTGCATAACTTGGTATACAGAAGCATTTTTTTGCATCTACAAACAAACACGATCACTTTTGGAAAGAGAAAAAAACATGAGGAAGTTTGCACCCTCCGACCGCAACGGGCCGTCGACCCTGTCTGTGTACTTTGACAACACTCTCCGCGTTACCGAAGCGAGCAATGACGACCACAGTGCATCTCCGTGCGATTCTCCCGTCGATTCATCACCCATTCCTGACTCGCCGGACTCGCCGTCCCCGTCCTACAAATCCGTGCCCTTCCGTGTGGAGAACTTGGCCGAAACACCCCTGGAAAAATTGTGCGTGCATCCCAGCGTGGGCGATAGCTATGATCATGACACATACAGGTTTGCCAACTGCGTCCTCGATCTGGGGTCATGGGGACGCAAGCAGAAGGAGCTGACCGCGGGCCTGCGCGAGCTGTCCGTGTCTGAGCACCGGGAATGGGTGGAGAACGGAAATGCGTCCCCGCGGGCGTCGCCTGATGTTATCGATCTCTCCTCTGGCGACGCCAGTGCCGACGAGGTGCAGCCGGAAGAAAAGCCCAAGGATACGAGGGACAACAACAAGAAAAAGAAGAAGAAGCGCGGGCCGAGGTACCCTCCTACCGTGTTTACGAAGCGCGCCCGATCGAAACGCCGCCACTCCCGCGCCGCAGCCACCAAGAAATCCAGGGTCAACCCGCCTGCCTCTCCGCCGCCACCGCCGCCGTCGTCTCCGCTCACCATGTCGTCCTCTCCCGATGTCGGACAGGTGCAAGCAATTGATTGTTCCGGCCCTGCATCTGGCTACCTCCGGCCCTGCAGCAACGATTACAGTCCCATCAGGTCGGCTCTTTTCCGTCCGATGACGCCTCCCGTGCCGTCGCCGCAGCCCCCGCAGCATCTTGACAACAGGGACCCCGAGGGTGAGGGCGAAGGCGACGACATGGACGATTTCGAGCACGACTGCAACATACTCCAGCTTATTCCGCCGTCTTCTGCCAGACGCCAGCATTTCCGCGCGTCGAACTTGCCGCCGTACCTGCGCATGGTCAGCGTGCGCGGAGCCGCCCTTGTTTACAACCCGCACGAGCCTAAGATTATTGCCGCCCTCGCCGCGGCTCTTGTCGAGGACCGCAGGAAGTGGTCCAGGATCGGGAGACACAAGGCGTCTCAAACGTAACACTTCTGTCCCTGCCATCGGCGTGTTTATTTAATGAGCATAAATATTCTACACAGTGCCACACTGTCGGCGACGCATACATATCAATAGATAGATAGATAGATAGATAGATAGAAAGAAAGAAAGAAAGAAAAGAGGACTACAAAAAAAAGCAGCGATGTGGGGGGGGGGGGCTGGGTTCGTTTACGTGTCGACGACAAAGAGCTGCTGCCCGGCGACGTGCATGTACACAGCTTTCGAGACGATGTTGTGGCCGCGGGCGAGGGTGTTGGCTATTTGGGTGTACCGCTCGGGCGTGTCCTTGGACGGGTCGACGGCGGCGGGGTCGATGGTGATGAAGAGCGTGAGGCGGCGCGCGGACTCCGCGAGTCCGGAGAGCATGGAGTCCCAGCTCTTGAAAGCGTCGTCGCGCGGTGAAAGTTGCACGAAGCTCCCGGCGACAGCGGCGATCTCCTCCCTGTGCTCCATGAACACGCGCAGGAACCGGATAAAGTTGCGCCGCTCGTCGCTGTGCCGGACCATGATGTCCTCGAACCACTCGAAGTTTTCGAACCCGAGCATGTCGAACTGCGCCTCGTCGAAGATGCGCGAGCCGTACTCATGCGCCGAGGCGATAAAGTCGACAGCCAGGGTCTTGACGGCCTCGACGTGCGTGTTGAAGCGCGCGAGGATCTTCGTGAAATCCGCAAAGACGGCGTTCATCTCGTCGTATGCGGTGGGCGTGCCCGAGGCGTCGTAGATCCGCACCGCCCGCCGCCGCCGTTGCATGACGTCCGCCAGCTTCGTCAGGATGTACAGCCCCTCCGCCTCGTGCTTGTCGAGGATGGGGCGGAACGATTTCGCGCCGAGCGCCGGCATGTCCCTGGAGGCATTCCTGAGCGCGGCCCAGAGACTGCGGTAGTGCGCCTCGGGGACGTGGTCGAGGGTCGACGTTGCGGCCCAGGTGTCCATGCGCAGCCTGTACTTGCTGTAGACGTCCGCGAAGTGTATCTCCACATTCTCGAAGCTGAGCGGGTGCAGCGCTTCGATATGGCTCCTCTCCATGCCGAGGACAATCATCTTGAGGACGAGCACAGCCGTGCGCCCAAACTGCAGCCGCTCGTTGACGGTGTGCCGGCGCAGGAACGTCTCCGTGATGGGGACCAGCGTCCCCGTAGCCACCCAGCTGCTGACTGCGTTGCGGACCTTGTTCTTGATCCCCGCGTAGCGCCACTCAAGCTTCTCGAGCAAGCCGCTGATTTCGGGGAGCCGGTCGACCATGTTGCGCAGGTGCCCGACCTTGAACTCGCCCGAGCCGCCGCGCAGGATGTACGGCCGCACCGCCTCCATGCCCGTCTTCGTCTTGAGCGCCGCGGGCCACGGGATGCCCTCGTCGACGTCGAAGCCGCCCCGGAACACGCGCTCGTCCCTGTCGCTGTACAGCATCAGCTCGTAGCTCCGCGGGCTTCCGGACACAGAGGGCGCGTCCACGAACACGCTGGCGAACTCCACCGCCGTCTTGCTCGACCGCACTCGTTTCGCGCGTGTCACGCGCGCCGCTTTGAACCGCGCGCTCGCTGCTGTCTGCTGCACTGGCTGCTCCGGACCACCGACGCCCGGCTGCTTTGCGGCGAACTCTGCCTCCTTGATGCCCTTCCACCGCGCCTCCGTGAGGAAGTACGCCCGGAACGCGATGAAGTCGGTGATGTTCTGCTTCGACGCCTCGGCCATGGCCTTGAACTCGCCGTCCTTCTTCATCTCGTCGTAGAACCCGATTTCCCTGGGGGCTAAGGCCTCGATGACATTGAGGACGTCGCGCGTGCCGGGTGGCTTTGTCTGGTTGAGCGCGGCTGCCGTTGCGCCCGCGACCACCTTGTCCAGTGCTTTGTACACGTTCTCGCCGAACGCTTTCACCTTCGGGTCGATGCCGGTCCACCTCTCGTCCTCCGCAAATCGTGCATCGAGGAGCCCCTTTCCGTCGCGCTTCAGCGCGTTCTGGTACCACGCGGCTACGATGGGCTTGATTTCGTTGAGGGGAGGGGGCGTCTGGCCTCTCATGACCATGAATTCCATATTCGAGACTTCCTTCTTGAGGTGGTCGAACTTGAAGACACCGGGTGTCACGGCGACCTTTTCTACGCCGGGTTTCATCGAGAAATTGACTGGGGACTTTACGTTCAGGACTCCTATCCGCGAAAAAATACGGCCGTAGGTAGCGATGATGTCGAACGGCCAATACTTCCCGTAATTCTCGAACGCCAGGGTGCCGTTGGACAGCTGCTTTGCCATGGGATCGAACGCGCTCTTGAACGCCGCAGCGTGCCTCGACGTCGCCTCTATCCCTCTGGGGACGACATCCGTGGAGAATAGATGCAGCAGAATGATATCGGTGTCGACGGTGCGGGCCCACTTGAGGAGTTGCTCCTTGGCTTCTTCGCGCACAAAGGGCGCCTTGCTTGCATACGACCCCGCGCTTGGCGCCAGGATTTCCTCGTTCGTCCTTCCCGGCGAAATCTCCCAGGGGTTTTTCTGCCAAACCAATTTGAAGACAGACTCGGTGATGCTGGACCTGACTAGCGAGAACGCGTACACCTTCTCGTACATTTCGGTGTATGCTCCTACGTATCTAGCAATCGACTCGCGGGTTGTAGTTGCTCCGTAGGTTTCGTTCAGGAAAGCTGCCCCCTCCTCGATGGCCATCTCGCGTGTCCCGTCTACTCTATCATAAACCACCCTGAGTTTTGCTTCCAGGGCATTCCTGTCTGACAGAGGAACCTTTACATCGGCTCCTTCGTCGGTGGACGTCAACCGGAGCCCGGCGATGGCTTGCTTCAGAGCCGCCATGTCTGGATTGTTGCCTCCCTTCCAGTATATTTTCACGACATCTGGGAAGGTCGCCTCGGTGAGAGGGAAGGACTTCCTGAATGGGATTTCTTCTTCGCCGAGGGCGTGCTCGATATCGACTCCTTCCTGGATGGCAAGGAGGCGCGCCAGGCGGTGGTAGATCGGCGTGTAGTTGTCTATCCCACCTCCCGGCCTTGGAAACGAGAGCGACTCGGAGATGTCACCGAGACCCATCAGAAAAGCCCGATACTTGGCAAGGATCGGATTTGATGCGACCTGCAGAGTGCTCGAAGCCGCTGCCGATGCGAGCGCCCGTTTCCCGCTGAACGAAGGGTCATATGGGAACAGGTTGTCCCCCTCCAGGATGATCTGCGGGGACAAATACCGGGGAAACTGGTTGCCATCTTCGTCCGCAATGATTCTGCCGACACGTGCGCCGAGGTCCAGCCCCTCCGGCACTTCGTACAAAGCGTCCACTCCTTCCCAGTAGGTCTCGTTCACTTCGCGCCCTGGTCTGTGGTACGTAGCAACGAATTCGGGTTCGACCAATAAAGCCAGCCGGTTCGTATCGGCCGCGTCCTTCCCTCTCACTTTGGAGACCCAGCTCTGGAGATCGGGGTTCCTGAGTCTGAACTTGTTCAGGCGCTGGACGCGGTCCCCCTGTAGAAGCAGCCTCGGATCCACGTTGTTTTCGGGCTTCACCATGTCGGCGACGACGCCAGGGAGAACTGCATCCAACCTGTCCTTGCTTGTCACATTGATGAGGCGCGAGAAAAATGGCGCAATCTTCGGATGTGCGCGCGTCAGGTACTTGTATGCATCGTCGTTGGCCTTTTCCGTGAGATCCGGGTCGATCTCCGTGTCCCTGAGCCTGGTGCGCCGCTCCTGCTCGTCCGCGCCGTATACCCAATCCAGCGGGACTTTGTCTCCTCCGTTCGCCACTTCGTTGTAATTTTCGATATTCTTGAGCAGCTCGACATAATCGTCGTACTCGTCCTCCCGGACATTCCTCATCCATTGTACGTACCTGTCCTTCGGACTCATCGCAAGGATCATGGCACCTGTTTCTCGCGTGTCCTGATTCGCCACCAGCCCCTCGGCCCACCGGTCTGAGACAGAGAAATTCGGCTCCGCCAGATAGTACTGCAGACCCATGCCTGTGAGCTGGTCTCGTGCCTGTACGAACTTGAGCCGCGCCTCAAACTCTGTCTCAGCGCTGAAAATGTCAGCGACCTCGGCGAGATTCTTGAAGGGCGTCCCCGGTTCGACGGTACTCACAAACGGATTCGCCCACTCTAGTGCAGCCGGGGCGCCTTCGGGCTGTGCTTGCGCCACCTGCTGCTGGGTAGCCGCCTTCTTCTCTGCTTCGAGCCGCAATTTCTGCTCGGTCACCAGTTTCTTTTCCATGACTTCGATAGCCTTCCTCAAGGTGCGCACTTCCGGCGAATCCGCGGCGGCGGGCTGATACGTCGCTGCAGGAGGAGGAGGCGGCGCAGCAGCAGCGCGTGTTGCAGACCTCGCGGAGCTCCTTGTGCTCATATATTCGTCGTCGGAGTCGGGGGTGCCCGGCCAGCTTGGCACGGGCGAGCTGGCAGCTGATACGTACTGAAGAGGGGGAGAATCGTCGACGTCGCCGCCGTCGAAGCCACCGGGAGCGACATACTGCTGAAAGTCGAGGAGCTGCGCTTGCAACGAGACGATGACTTCGGCCTGTGTCTGCGCATTCTCCGCCGCCTCCCTGTCCCTCTCAGTCACGATTCGGATAAGTTCCTGGATATCGTCCTCTGTCTCTCTGCGCCTCAACAAGGCCGTGTCCAGCGCGCGCTGCAACTGCCTGATTTCTTGGTCCATGGCGGCTCTCGCACCCGGATCGGGCGGTGCGACGCCGGCGGCTGCTGCTGCGGCAAGGCGCGCACGCAGGTCGCCTTCTGTCTCGCTGGCCGCACGCAGCTCGGACTCCAGATCGGCGACTTGGCCTTTCAGGTCGGACACGGTGCGGGTGCTCTCCTGCGCGCGCCGCGCCTGGTCGAGCTGGAGCCGCCGGATCTGCCGGATGAGGTTCTCTTGGGTCTGGAGCACCGGCGGCACAGTGATGGGCGGAGCTGGCGGCACCGCAGGTACAACAGGAGCCGCAACGGGAGCCGGAACGGGAGCCACAGCAGGTGCAACGGGGGCCAGTCGTCTCTTCCGGCGGTGCATCACGAGGGGGACCTTGCGATCGGGGGCTGCTTTGGCGTCCAGCAGCTCGTTAATCACAAAGTCGGCCGGGACAACGCCGGCGAACTCCTTTGCAGCGCGGCGCGAGTCGATCCCGCTCTCGAGGTCGGACATGAGGAAGTACTTGTTGGATGCGGGGAACACGCCGTTGCGGAGGTGCGGCAGGTAGAATTTCTGCTCGACGGCGAACTCGTGCAGCTCGCGCGCCGCGGGGCTGGTCGCGCCGGTGTGCACCTTGTGGATAAACACGTCCAGGGCGTCGCGCACCGGGGAGCGCACGTTCGGCGCCTCAGCACCAAAGTCCACGCCCTCGGTCTTGATGACGACGACAGAGTCGCGGATGTCTTCGATGGCCATGATGAACTCCGCGGCCAGACGCATGTCCGCCATCTTCTGCGCCTTCCACTCCTCGCGCGGCAGGTTTGACGGCAGCTTCCGCTTGCCCAGCACTTTCGCCAGAGACGTGAACGTCCAGTGCTTGTGCAGCTTCAGCGTCTTCACGACAGACTCGCCCCTCTTGCCAGCCGGCCTGCCAGTCGGCCTGCCAGTCGGCCCGCCAATCGGCTTGGCAGCGACATGGACGGTGCTCGCTTCGTTGCCCATGCTTTTTTTTGCGAAATAGTCGCTTGTGCCTGTACTGTAGGCTATCTAGCACCTTTTGTTGATGCGCCGTGCGGAGGAGGGGGGGGGAAATGAAATTGATATGTTCACTGCAAAAAAATGGCGAATGAACCTATCTCGTTTCGTATGCGCCCGCCCGCATGCATAATATATGAGAAAGTTGGTATGTGGATGGGTACACCGCAAGGGAAGTGAGTAAATTCCGGAGCGCTTCTCCCAATTCCCTCTCTCCCTCCCCCATTTTTTTACACACACAAACAAAACCAAAAAGGCATGGTTGCCCTCATTTACAAAAAAGTCGCCGGAATGGTGCTCGTGCTTGCTGTTCTGGCGGCCGTGTCGACGGCGAGCGAGTCCGAGGACCGCCGGCGGCTTGTGTGCGATGCGTCCAAGTACGAGATCAACGGGCAGTGCAACAACCTCGGCAACCCGACGTGGGGCATGCCCAACACGGTGTACGTGCGCCACGAGCCCGTGGCCTTCTCGGACGGGCTGAAGGCCAAGCGCGACGGCCCGAACGAGCGCACGATCTCGCAGGTGCTTGCGAAGGACACGCCGCACTTCGGGAACCCGCACCTGCTCACCCTGCTGCTGCCCTTCTTCGGCCAGTTCCTCGCGCACGACGTGGCGTCCACCCGCTCGATCGCCGAGGTGGGCGACACCGACGAGCATCTCACGTACGTCGAGATCGAGGACCCGAACGACCCCTTCTACACGCTGTCGCAGGACGACCCCCCGGCGATGCAGGTCGGCCTGTCGGCGCTGCACACGGACGGGTTCGGCGTGGGCCACCCCATCAACGAGATCACGCACTTTGTGGACCTCAGCTCCGTGTACGGCAGCCACGCCGAGCTCCTCAGCCAGCTGCGCAGCCACGAGGGCGGGCGCCTGATCCTGACAGACTACCGCGTCGACGGCCGGCCGTTCGGCCTGTCCACCATCCTCCTGCGCAACCAGTTGCCCAACGAGGCGATGATCGGCGTGGAGGGCCACTCGTTCCTGCGCAAGTTCGTGCCGCCCGAGGAGCGCCTCCTCGCCGGCGACCTGCGCGTCATCGAGAACCCCGAGCTCGGCGCGTACCACCTGCTGTGGGTCCTGGAGCACAACCGCTACGCCGCGGAGCTCGCCCTGCAGAACCCCGACTGGACGGACGACCAGCTGTTTGAGCGCGCCCGCGAGTGGACGGTCGCGTCGTACCAGAACGTGGTCTTCTACGAGTTCGTGCGCGCCGTCGTGGGCCCCGTGCTCTTCGCCGGCGTCGAGACGTACGGCGGGTACAACCCCATGGTGGACCCGCGCATGGACGTGTCGTTCGTCACGAGCGCGTTCCGCTTCGGGCACACCATGATCCCGGACGACATCCCCATCCTGGACATCGAGAGCGACACCGTGATTGGGTCGCTCCCCGTGGTCGGGCTCTTCCACGGCAAGTTCGGCCCGCTGACGGCCAACCTGATCACGCGCGGGCAGGCCAACCTGCTGTACAGCCTGTACGTGTTTGGCGCGCGCGAGCCCGACGAGAAGGCCTCCGACACGATGCGCAACTTCCCGGACCCCTTCGACGTGCTCGCCGCCAACCTCGTGCGCGAGCGCCTGCACGGCCTGCCCGCCTACAACTCCCTGCGCAAGGCCCGCCACCCCGCCGGCGCCGCGGCCGACATCTACCAGCAGCAGGGGTGCGCGCCCGAGTACGAATCCAGCCCCGGCGACGACCCGCTCGGGTGCTTCATGAGCATCACACACGACATGGAGAAGGCCGAGCTGCTCCGGCAGCTGTACGGCAAGGTCAAGTACGTCGACGGGTTCATGGGCATGATGATGGAGCACACCCCCACGGGCTCGGCCCTCGGCAAGACCCAGGGCGCCATCTTCGTCGACCAGTTCATGCGGTCCCGCGACGGCGACCGCTGGTGGTTCGAGAACACGGCCAACGGCCTGTTTACCGCGGAGGAGGTCACGACCATCAAGAGCCGCCGCCTGGCCGACATCATCTCGGACAATTTCGACGTGCCGCGCGAGAAGCTCGGCGAGTACGTTTTTGTGAACCCGAAGTCCGCCACGGTGTAAAAAAAACAGGGGTTGGTCTTTCTCTTTATCGTCTCATTCGCTTTGGGTTTAGCATTGGAATAAACATGTGTCTTTATTGATACTATTCACTCGCGCCGCTGGCGGCATACGGGGCAGGCGGAGATTCGAGGGGAGGCCAGGAGTGTCGTTTCGCATGGTTTGCATATGAGATGCGCACAGGTCGGCCAGAACTTGACGGATTCTCGTTCCATGTCCTTGAACTTGTTCAAGCACACGGGGCACTCCTGCGTGGTAATGAGGTTGATGGCCTCGTCGCGGGTGCGTTCAAGTTCGGTTTTGGTGCGCTTTGCGGGGCGGTCTCGGGGTGGCGGCCGAGATTGCTGGAACTGCGGCTGCGGCTGGGGCTGTCCATTGGGGTAAAACAAAGGGTCAAGATACGCCCGGCTGTCGGGAAAAACATGATAAAAATCGGTCACACAGTACCGTGGAGGGGTCTCTGCGCCATGTTGCATCAGATACCTGACCATGTCTGGGTTTAGTGTACGCATTGCTGTTCTGATTGGTTCATTGCAAAAAGATAGTACATTGGCACCTTTCTCGACAAGAAACTGTACAAGGGGGAGACATCCCGATGAACATGCCCTACATAAGCATTCACTGTCATTGAAGCGGACATCTGCACCCCGTAAAACCAACCGTTTGGCCATGTTAAAGTTTCCCAACTCGCAGGCTATGGAAAGAGCCTTTGATAGTGGAGATTCGGGAGCATCACGATGCGCAATGAGGCTATACACGGCAGGTTCGTTTTCGCATCGCATTGCTTTTTTCATTGCTGTTTCGTACGTAGAATATACAAGTAGAGACACGTCTTTGAGGACAAACTCTAACACGGCTTGTTGTTTGCTTTCGATCGCCGCAGCAAGATAAGGAGACGGGTTAATCTGCATGCAGAGGCGGTTCTTCTTCGCGAGGTATTTCACGATATCCAGTTCTCCCGTCATTATTGCTTGAACTATGGAATTCGAGGCATTAAATGAACTTGAGTTGCCTCGTATCTTGAACAAAAATTTGACTGCACTCAGTGATTTGGTATCGATCGCCCTCGTTAACAGATCATTCCAGTTGGCGTTAATACGACATCCCCCCCTGGCGAGAAGTTCAATCATTTCATTGTTTTTGTCGTTGAGCGCACAATTAAATGCGGCGTACCCAAATCCCGAAATTTTTACCCCCTTTTCAGCAAGATAGACAAAACCTTTCGAGTTGTTGGCATCGCACGCGTTCATGCATGCCTGCTTCCCGTATTGGGCAACGTTTGCGCCTTTCTCCACCAAAAACGTGAGGACGCGGCAGTCCCGATGGAGGGCTGCGCGATGTAAAAGAAAGCCATTCTCGAAGTCGACACCAAACAGATTGACGTAGTGCTCGAGGATTCCCAATTGACAAGAATCCACGGCTTCGGCAAGGACGTCCAAAGCATATTTGTCCACGTCGCAGGACCACTCGCCAAAGTGTGTAATGATCCCAAGCGACCCATGCTTCGCTGCCAACACGAGTATCTTCCCTATTTCTTCGTCCGAGAACCCGCGCTCCGAATGCAACGTGGCAATGTCGCAGACCCTATTCTCTTTCACTACCGCCAGTATATCCTCAGGGAGATCCATTTCCTTTTTTTCGTTCCAATTGAGAAAGAAGTTTCTTGCTCTTACCGAGACACGCGGAAACAGAGAGCAAGTAACACAAAAAACGCGGCGCCGTCTTTTGTACCAGCAAAAAATAGAGACAATGAGAGGGTCCGTGTCCCCTGATATACACCAAAAAATCAGGGTCCAGTGCTATGTCACTTTGTATGGAATACAGGAAAATCTGCTTTATTGCTTGTTCGTGTTCTTGGCCCTACCTTTCCCCTTTCTATTGTTAGGTGCCGGGTTGCGGATATTGTCCTTGCGGCGCGTCGAGCGCGTGCGCTTCGCAGGTCCGCCGTCTTTGCCCCCGCTACCGCTACCGCTACCACTGCCGCCGCCGGGATCCGTTGTTTGCGCGGCATTGGCCTTTTTGGCAGGGTCGTATTTGCCGCCGAAGGCGAGGTATGTCACGGCGTAGTAGTCGTCGTGTTCGCGCTGCGACAGCGACCCCGACTGGCTGTTGGAGAGGCCGTCGTGGTAGCACTCGTGGTGCTCGGTCTTGTCGTCGGCGAATTCGCGGTGCAGGAGGTTTTCGAGCGTGATGCTCTCGGCCTCCGGGTCGTCGTAGTGGCACTTGCGCATGGGTTCCTCTCTGTCGAACATAGCCAGGCAGATGATCCCTTTGTACCCGGCGGGGCCGTACTTGCCGCCCCAGCGACTCACCATCCCGTTGCGGACGTAGGGTGTCTTCCCGCTCTTCCCCGGGGTCTTCCCGCACGTGGCCTTGCCGAACGTGAACAGCGTGCCCTTGGCACCGTCTTTTCTCAGTATCGCATGCACGAGATCCACGATACGCGCGAACAGGAACTGCGCCGGCACGCCCGTCTGCTGGGCCCGGTATTTGTAGAGTAGATCCACCGCGGGGTTGTCGCCGACCTCTCTCATGATCGTCCCGTCCATGAACGCAAACCCGTACAAGCCCGTGCCTCTCGGATACTTATACAGAGACGACATAACGTCCGGGAGCGGGGCGATGGGGCGCGTGCAGAACTCGGCAAAGTCCCGCACCGCCGCCTTGATCTCCTCCGCATGCCTAGCGGTCAAGTGCCTGGTGTATCCCGCGCTCGCGAGGATCTTGAGCACCACGCTCACGGGCAAGGCCACCGTGGTGTCTCCGTTCTCGGGGCCGTCCCCCTTCTCGGCGCCCCCCGTGTTTTTCGCGGTCTTCTTTCCAGTACTCATTCTCCCTTTTTTCGCCTTTGTATCAAAACGACACGCTGTGTGTCACCTGCGTGATTATAATAAAGGCAACCGGTGTTTATAGCTCGGGTTGCATAATTGGGGCGAGTTGTAATATACTGGTATGTAAAACGGAATAGATAGCACGAAGAAGCTATGTTTACTCGAAGCGCGACCTGCGGCAAACGGGGCACGCGTCGACCAGTTGGTAGCACTCGATGCACATCATGTGGCTGCACCCGGGCCAGAACACGACATGCTCGCGTTTCATGGCCTTCAGATTTTCCAAGCGCACGGGGCACTCGTCGTCGTCCTTCAGGCGGTCGCGGAGCATTTCGTGCAAGAAATCGACACGTGCTTGCTCGGGGGCCTTTCTTTTCCGCGATGTAGAATTATCTGGGCGCTGAGTGGGATCCGCATTGGCGTTTGCAATCGCGCGATCCAAAGCCCTAGCCACTTCTGGATCACGAATTCGGATCCGCCGGTACTCATCGAATGACAATAAGGGAACATTCGCTCCACGGGCGAGAAGCGTGGTGACGACAGGCAAGTGCCCAGCTTTGGCTGCCTCTTTGATAGGTGCTCCCGTATTCGCATTTACATCCGCGGTATGATCCAAAAAAAGCCCAACCAGGTCAACGTATCCTTTTTTACACGCGATTATCAGCATATCATCCAACACTCCAAAGGGTCTTGAATGGGTGTTAACTAAATAACCACAACTTCGCCTTTTCCCTTCGCTGGTAGCGAGATGGAGGATCGTCATAGGGTCGACAAGACTAGTTCCGAACCTGCGAAACAATTCATGAAGCACAAGAACGTTTTCATTTTGAACTGCTGCACGCATGACAACGAACAAGTTGTGCATCGGAATTGTCTGTATGTGATCCAGTAAGTACGTTATGATGTAGCCCGAACCTCCACGGGTGATAGCAGTACGAACTATCTTGTAACCTTTGTACTTGACATCAAGCTCGCATGTGCCGACAAGGTACTCTACCAAAGTGGGTTTTGCGAACGTCACAGCGCGGTGCAAGAGCTCGTGGCGCGAGGCAACGGTGAGTTTGCTTTGGATTTTTCCATACAAGAATTTGAAGATTTGCCATGCTTCCGTTTCAATGGCCTTAAGCATTCCATCGTACAGGGCCGACGTGGTAAAATCCGCGTGCTCGCACAGGAACTCGACGACATGCAAGTGTTTCCACTTCACCGCCCCAGTGATAAAGACTCCGTCGTTGTACATCATATTGACTCCTTTTCCTGCCAGGTATTTCACAGCACCATTCTTCCCGTACTCACAAACGAAGTGCATGAGTTTTTCCTTGATCCGAGGCTGGCTTCCGCTGTGCTCGGCGATGTACTCCAGGATCGTCGTGTCGCGGTCGTAGTTATCCGCCGCGTCTTCCATCCAGTTGCCTTCGTTGGCACTCAGATCGATGCCGAGGTCGACGACGTACTTTGCAAAGTCCGCCTGCCCGAACTTGATTGCCGTGGCCAGCGTTTCACCGCTGGGCAGCCATTCATATTCACGGAGGACGTGTTCCAAAACTTTCAGTGCTCCGAATCGAGCGGCAACGTTCATTGCCGCGTTAAGGTAGTCCGTATCGGGGCTTTCTTTGCACACAGCAGAAAATTTCGAAGGGATGTCCTGTAGCATGATTTCGGTGAGGCGGCCCACGATGTGGCAGAAAGAGTCACGAGAGTCGGTGTCCATAGTAAACTCGTTTATGTAACAATGGTCTCGTATGTGTGTATACTGACAAAAAACAACAGAGAGAGGAAGATGGAGCCAACGCAGCCCTGTCGGAGGATAAGAAAAAATAGTGCTGTCTACAGACATTTCTAACGCAGTCCGGCGTCGTTCTGTTTATACACCAAAATGTCAGGGTCCAGTACCATGTCACAAAAACCCCATGTTTATTGACCTAAGGTATTCAACGAAGCAACATCCTGCTGGAGTTTAGCGAGAATCTTCATCTGTTCATCTTCGAAGGCCTTGAGCTTGCGAATGGCTTCCTGGGTCTTGGCCAAGCGAAATTTGGCTCTGTCACGCAGGACCCTTGTGACCTTCATCTGGTCTCGCTTGGCCTCTGCCTTGAGGTCCCTTTTTAGGAATTTCGATTCCAACCGCTTGAGAGCCAGGGCATCGTCCCCGACAAACTTCTTGAGCTTCGCACCTATTTGTCCGATAGGAACCGCCTGCCAGCCCCATTCACCAGGGAATTTCTTGTCGGCATCTTTCAACAGCTTGGAGTAGCGGGAACTCGACAATATTTTTTTAGCGAAATCGGGCCATCGCACTTTACGCATGAAATCCCCATCCAAGTCGAACGAGCAAACCTCTAACTGATCTCCTCTGACCATGGGCGGGTAGTGCGCACCCCCTGACACATTCATATATTTAATAACATGGTTCACACACGCAACAGCAACATGCGTCCGCGGGTCGGGGTTATCATCTACAAAGCGGACGCGCGGAGTCTTATCGAAAAAGGGGAACATGGCTACAATTTCACAAGGTTTTGATATAAAGGTTTACCTTGTCCGCCGATAGATTCCAAAAAATTAGAGTAAAGATAAGAGAAATAACAGATCGACAAACACATACACACACACATTCCAACACCCCCACTGTCTACCCATATATACACCAAAATGTCAGGGTCCAGTACCATGTCACAACAAAGAAACACACAGTTTATTCCTCTTCATTATTCAACAAAGCAACATCTTTATCAAGCTTAGCGAGAATCTTCGTTTGTTCATCCTCGAAGGCCTTGAGCTTGCGAATGGCTTCCTGGGTTTTGGCCAAGCGGGATTTGGCTTCGTTACGCCGGACCGTCGCGACCTTCATCTTGTCTCGCTTGACCTTCGCCTTGAAGTCCTTTTCGGAGAATTTCGATTCCAACTGCTGGAGGGCAAAGGCGTCGTCTCCGGCAAACTGCTTGAGCCTGTCGCCTATTTCTTCAATAGGGACCAGCTGCCCGCACCATCCACTGGGGTGTTTCTTGTAGGCTTTTTTCGACAGCTGTCTGTAGCGGGAATCCGATAATATGTCTTTGGCAAACTTGGAAATTGGAAATTCACTGATAAGTTTCCCAGACCAGTCGAAGGTACAAACCTCTAACCCATTCCCGGGGGGCTCCCTGTTGTGGGATGTGAGTGGGGTCCATTCACTATCTCCAAATTCTTTCACGAATGCAACCCCGGCGTGCCTCTCAGGGTCAGGTACTGGTTTATCGCCCTCAATGAGGGCACCCTCGACAAATCTGTTAGAGTTGAACATGGCTACAATTTCACAAGAGTCTTGATAGAAAGGGTTATGTTTCCCGCCGATAGATCCCAAAAAAATTAGAGCAAAGAGAAGAGAAACGACAGGTTGACAAACACATACACACCCACATTCCAACACCCACACTGTCTATCCATATATACACCAAAATGTCAGGGTCCAGTACTATGTCGCAATACAAGAAAAAGACACCCATGCTTACTTCGGCCGGCCCTTGCGGCAAGTAGGGCACTTGTCGACGTTCGCGTGGCATTCAATGCATAGAATGTGGCTGCACTTGGGCCAGAATATGATATGGTCTTGCTGGAGCGGCTTCAGTTTTTCCATGCAGACAGGGCACTCGTCGTCGTCGCGCAGGCGGTCGAGAAATTGCTGGCGCAGGAAACTAACCTCTGTCGGGTCAGACATCTGTTGTCGCTTGCGCGCGGAAGCTTGCGGATGTTGCTGTGCGACTGGACTATGGGGCAGCGGAGTACGCAAATACGCAGCTACTGCCGGGTGACGACGTTCGATGTCAGACATAGTTTCCTCTGCTATCGTAGAGGGGACAGCTCCAATCTGGCGGAGATGAGTTACAACGTCGATATGACCTTCCAGTGCCGCTATCGTGAGCGGTGTATTGTTATTCCCCGTGGCTGCCGCGCCGCGGGCCAGATACATTTTGACCAGGTCGAGCTGCCCGAATCGACATGCAATTCTCAGCATTTCATCGATTTTGTGTGGATCCCGCACAAAATTCTCTACTAGATGCCGACAAACCTCTTCCTTCCCCTTTTCAGTTGCGAACCCGAGAGCTTCATGCAATGCACCTTCACGATCAAACGTCTTGCTACACAAGTAGAAAACCATACCACGGTTTTGAGCCGTGACGGCAGTATGAATCAAAGTTTGCATATGGAATTGGGATATGCATTGTACGTGAGCAAACAGATACGATAACATGTTCCCCTGGTCGAAGATGACACAAGTATGAAATGCAGCGTAATTGTTTAACGTCACATCGAATTTGCGCGTATCCACAAGATGCTCCACAATTTGGTTAGAATGTATTTTCACGGCAAGCTCGAAAATGTCCTGTTTGTTTGTTGCGTGCAATTCGCACTTTTCGTAGAGGTACGTGAAAATGGGCAAGGAATTTGCATAAGTAGCAGTCTTCATCAAGCTCCAAGCATCCGCATCCTTAGGAGGTCCATCTTTGAATAGAAGACCGACAAGATATGTTACCATTTGTTCCCGACGAGACCTAATCGCCCTTTTCACAGTTTCATTGTCGGGCATGCACATATCCTCATTGACAATGAATTTCATGATGTCGAGCGCCCCACATTCGGCGGCGAGAGACACTACAGCAGGCATGTACCCACCTGGCTGGTTGGTTTCGAGTTCCATCTGGAAAGCCCACGTGTCGTCCTTCTTCATGACACGTTTGAGTTGCCGGTAATGAAAATCAGAAAAGTAAACCCCGCAGATCCAAGCCATCGTCTTTTTGTTGTTTGTTCGCGCGTGTATACTCCCACAAAGAACGACTGTTTTAAACGTGCAAATTGCAACCAAAGAAAAGACTCTGTCGTAGAGTAACACAACTCCAACCCCTCCCCGTCCTGTTTCAGCCCTACCTCGCTTATACACAGCGGACCTCCCCGGTGTAGTACTATATCGCAATACGAAAAAGGGGGCCCGTTGCGTACATCCGTTTTATGCACGACGTATCAAAATGTGCATATACATTAGAATTGCGGTATCTGGAGTGTACGTTAAAAAAGATACACTGCGTGTTGTTTGTACAAGGGGGTGCCGCGGCGGAAATGGGACAGATACTGCGGCTTGTGTCGAGGATACTTCTGGTGGCGGGGGTGATACTGCTGTTTACGGCTGCGGTGCACCCGCAGTGGAAGGTCGACGGGGACGGGTGGGCGTCGCCGCGGCAGAACTGCGGGTGCCGCGACGTGACGAGCTCGTGCGAATACAAAGGCGGCGACTTTGGCGAGTTCTGGGACGGCGCGTACTGCGACGTGTACAACGGGGCGCGGTGGCTGTCGGTCGTAAACTCGGTGCTGATCGCGTGGGTGACGGCGGCGACGTTTGCGTACGGGATACAGAACCCGCGCTCGGCGTGGTTCATCTCGAATGTGTCCTTCCTGGCCGTTTTCATGGTTGCGGGGCTCGCGCAGATCCTGCTCATGATCAAGCTGCCCGCCAGCTCCAACGGCGGCGGCCTCACAGACCTGCTGTACGGGTTCCAGGTGGGCGTCGCGGGGTGGGTTGCGGGGACGATTGTGTTCATAGTGCTGGCGGTGCTGGCGGTGAATAAGGAGCTGTACGGGACAGTCAAGACGCACATCTTAGTCGCGATGGTGCAGACAGGGTTGCTCGTGGCGGCGGTGATGTTCACGGCGGGGTTTGCGCACTTCAAGTGGAAGACGATCCTGGTGCGCGAGGACCGCATCCTCATTGCGGACTTCGAGTCCATGATGGCCGACATGCACAGCAACATCGGCGTGGGCATCAACGACACGACGATCCTGGCCAACAACGCGCCGCTCATCCTGGAGCCGAACTGCTGTAAAGGGACAGAACCCAACACGGACTTCGAGCTCGGCCTGTGGTACTTCTGCCTCTGCAAGAACATCAAGAGCGAGTGCCGCTGGTCGAACGCCACGATCCTGTCGGGCGAGAACTGCGCCGTGCTCGAGACGTCGCAGGTCTTCCTCTGGCTCACAGCGTGGTCGGCGGTCCTCGGCGTCCTCTGGATAGCGTACGACGAGAACGGCGGGATAACTGCTCCGTGCATTCAAATGATTTTGGTTCCCGTCTATGGCATGATCACGACGATCTCATACGCGATGCTGTACGACGGCGACGGGATGCACGGGGCAGGCCTAATCATGTACATCGTCGGGTTCGTCTCGGTGACATGGGGTCTATTTATCCATTGCATACCAAGATTCATCGGCACAAGCAAGAAAGGATACGCACCTGTGTAGTTATGATGTATTTCAAAAAAAACGCGTGTATTCATACAATAAAAGAGTGCATGAACATACTTTCATTTTTCTGCCGGCTCCTCGACCGTGGGATCCAGAACCTCGCCGGTCCCCACCGCGGGGCTCGTGTCGCCAGCTGTTTTCAGCGGCTGGATCGGGTGCGCTGCAAGGCCGCTCGATGTGAGCGAGACGTACAGCAGCCACAGCGGCATGATGAGCCACCACCAGAAGAACTTCCACGTCGCCAGCGTGCCCGCCAGCACGAGCACGACGAAGCTCACGGCGAACGCCGCACACGCCGTTGCAGCCGCGCCCGTGTGGTGGCGTGTCGTGTGTACAAGGTAGAAGAATGCTTTCAGGAGCACGTGTGTCAGCATCACTAGCACGTTCACCACGTCGTACTCGGGGTCGATGTCCGCCTTGGCCTCCATCCAGAACCACCATCCGGTCGTCGACACGGCGTACGCGAAGAACCACCCGATCTCCATCACGTACCCCGGCGGGATGCGGAACGGCCACCCTTTCGCATTCGTCTCGATGCGCTGGCCCCGGTAGTAGTCGCGCCGGTACAAGTCCACGGCGGCAAACCCGATCGGCTGCCAGTACGCGAACGTGAACAGCCCGATGATCAGGATCCACCCTATCTTCCCAATGGCCTTCATGTCTGGAAAAAAAAACCAACCCCTCCTCCCTATTGTCATAGGCACAAAAGAGGCCCGCGCGGTGCATATCTTATACGCGCGAAAAGGTGCTCGTGCGAGGGGGCGGCGAGCGAGAACATGGGTTTATTGATTTGTGACGGAGAGAGAAAGAGAGAGAGAGACAGGTAAAAAAACAATATGGCGCAGACGTTCAATATGTGACGCGGATTTCGTACTGGACGACGCCATGCATGAACTGGACGACCTTCCAGTCGACGGTCTTGACCTTGGGCGCCATGGACGACGCGACAAAGGCGTCTATCTTCTCGCGCATGATTTCGGCAGAGTCGGCGGCCGCCCTGGCGTTCATGAAGACGGTGCACGCGCGGAACTGCAGCAGCTGCATGTCGGCGTCGGCGTCGGCGCGGGGGTCCCTTTGGGCGGCGTGCTGGGCCCCGCGCCCGACGTGCACGCTGTGCAGCGGGAAGGAGCGGAACTTGACGGCCTTGTCCTCCGGGAGCGGTATGTCCGTGCCGTCGAACACGGGCGCGGGCGGGAAGTAGCGGGCCAGGTACACGTACTCGGAGACGTCCATGTCGGCGGTGGGCCCGCCCCTGAACTTGTACAGGTCGGTGCGGTTGGCGAGCACCGCGGAGAAGTGCGGGAAGTTGTGCGAGCGCGGCGGGCTCGGCGTGTCGGTGTGGAACAGGAGCAGCTTGTCGCCGCCGCCGAGGTCGCTCCCGCAGACGCTCACGCAGTGCCCGAAGAAGGGGTGCTCCTCGGCGGCCTTGTACGGGCGCACGCCGACGCCGAGGTCGCCCACCGTGGGCGCGTCGAAGGGGCTGTCCCGCGTGAAGAACCGGCGGATCGCGGTGTACTTCTCCACGCTGTCGAAGATGGGGTCCGGGGCGTCGCCGCCGGGGAACGCGCTGTGGATGCTCATGAGCCACCCGGCGTACACGCCCGTGCCCTCCAGGATGCGCGGCTTCTCGATGGCGCGCACGGCGTCGGGCACGCCGGAAGCCCTGTCCGGGAACACAAACCAGGCCGGCATGAGGATGCACGTGCTGTGCAGCGCCGGGGCCGCCGCCGCGCTGCCAACGCCGCCCGCGCCGCCGAGCGAGCTGGCCGCCGTGGTCATGACCATCTGCAGCGGCAGCATGCGCGCGAGCACGGCCTGCACGAGCCGGAGGGGCTTCCAGCCGGACCTGGGCAGGCGCCGCAGATTCTGCACGGCGAGGTACAGCGGCGTGGAGTCGTCCTCGCAGTCGCCCGCCATGGCGATCGTGATGTTCTCCATGATCTCGACGTCGCGCCCCTGCAGCTTGTCGAGCTTGTACATGCACGCGTTCACGAACGTCAGCGCCATCGTGACGACCCACCAGAAGCGCTCGTGCGCAAACACGCGGTACTTGTGGTCTGCAGAGTACGCCACGGCGTGGATGCGCGCGAACTCCTGCTCCGAGATGTTGTCGCGCCACAGCTGGTGCCGCAGCAGCGCCTCGTAGAACCCGATCGTGTGCGCGGGCGGGTCCACCTCGAGCCCGATGTGGCGGAACGTAGGCGTGCCCGGCCACAGCAGGTACATGAACACGTGGTACTGCGGGCTGTCGTGCGCACCCGAGTACACCTTCATCGCCTGCAGGATGGCGCGGTTGAGGTCCTTCTCGTACTGCGTGCTGGCGACAAGCTGGAACGGCTTCTTCGACCCGACAGACTCCCGGCCCGCCGTGGCGCCAAAGCCCGCGCCCGTCATCCCCATGGCCGGCGCTCCGGGCAGGCCGAGCACCATAGTGTCGACGACGCCCGTGGCGAAGTACTTCATCTGCTGGTCCGTGAGGAACGTCTTTGTGTCGATCGTAAAGTCGGAGTCCAGCGGGCCCTCCCAGAGCGTGAGGGACAGGTGCTTGCCCGCCGCGACCGCGCGCGCGACCTTGCTGAGCGGCGCAAACGCGATGCCGCGGCGGCGGATCAGGGGCACGGCGTCGTCGGCGTCCTGCTGGTGCACGTACATGGCGAACGCGACAATGGCGCTGTCGTACACGCCCTTCGCGATAGGATCCGAGCCGCGCCTGAGCTTCAGCTGGATGGTGACCTCGGGTGCGCCCGTGTCCAGGGGCGGCGTCACGACCGCGCCGGAGGTCCGCATGCGCGCCGCAAACTCGGCCGCGAGCGACCCGTCCTGCAGGACAACCACGTCCTGCGCGCACCTCCCGAGGTCGTGGCTCAGCCACACCAGCAGCTGCGGGCGGCTCTGGTTGCGGTTCAGGTTCAGCTTCCTCGCGCGGATCTTGATGTTGAGCGGCGACCGCACTGCCACGTACTGCGCGGACTTGTGTATACCCCCCTGCGTGCTCCCCTGCGCGACATGCTCGAACGCCGCCGCGACGTACGTCCCTATCTCAAACCGGATCTTCCCGTCAGCCGCGCTGATGCCATCCCGCAGCACGATGTTGGCGGCCGCGCGCAGCAGGGACACGCCAAAGACGACGCTGTCAAAGTTGCCCCCGAACTCGCGCCACAGCGCCAGGAGTTCTTTGGCGCGGTGCTCTATGTTTTGCGGGCGCGTCCGCGTCCCGTCGTCGTGCCAGGGCAGCGGCATCCCGCCGTAGTGGAATCCACCGGCTTTGGCCTCGGCTCTTGCGACAGCATCGTACGTATCAGCGGGGTTTGTCGACAGCATGTCGCCCAGCAAATCAGCGTACAGCATGTCGTCCTGCCTCTGCGCGATCCTGTCCGACGCCTCGAGCATGGCCGCCGGCGCGTACGCGAAGCCGACGATGGTCACGCGGACCACGTTGAAGATGTGGAAGAGCACGACGACGCTATACTTCGTAAACATGCGCATGGCGCGGGCGGGCTCCAGCGGATCGGCCTCGTCGTAGTACAGCTTGTCGCAGAGGCCCGGCACCGTCGTCGTTTTTATCGGCAGAGACCCGACCCGCGCGCCGTCTCTCCCGGGGGCGCTGCAGTACCGCAGGAGGGTTCCATACAGTTCCTTCACGTCGTCCAGCTCGAAGATCTGGAAGAAGTGGTAGAGCGCATAACGCGCGACCTCGAGGTGCGAGAACAGCGCCGCCGAGTGCATCCATATCTTACCGGCAGCGCTGTCCCGATCCGCGAGGTCATTCTGCGGATCCGCCAACGGGTTGTAATCCGCGTCGATCCACGGGAAGGCGTGCATGGTTTTGGCGGGGACCTGCACCTGCCTGCTTTCGGGGTACATGCGCTCCCGCGCGAGGTCGATGTCGTAGGCCTCGATGTCCTCGCCGGAAGCAACCGAGCTGATCACGTGCACGGCGTACTGCTCAAACGGGCGCGACAGGGCGATGTCGTGGAGGATCTCGGGCCCGGGCCGCGGGAACAGCTCGTCCACCTGCTCGGGCTCAATGGCGACGGCGACGTAGTCCCATATGAGGAGGCGCACGAGCAGCGTGTAGTACGCGCGCGCGGCCTCGATCTCGCTGTCGTCCCACTCGCGCCCCTGCTCGTCGCCCGAATCGACAGCCTTCTCCCACAACGGCATCAGGCCCTCGTACGGCTTGTGCTGCTCCGTCAGCGCGAGCAGGTTCTTCACTACACCATCCAGCAGAAACGACATGCTTTTTTTTGCGTGTCGACTAAAAGAAACACATATGCACGTGCGCCCCACGAACACCGTCTGTTTTCTTTGCGCATATGCCTGTTTTGGCGCGCGGACCGGTTACATATACCGACGAATGTACGAATCACCTAGGGTGCGCGATGACAAACTACGCGGAAAAGGTGGATGATCTGTACGAGCAGATCGAGCGCGAGATACAGCAGGAGGAGTCCAAGGCCAAGGCCGAGGGACACGACGACCCCGCGGCGAAGTTCTACATCGAGCCGGCCTCGGACGCGCCGTCCAAAGTAGCCGCGGGCGGCGATGCCAAAATCGAGTACCCTTTCGGGATCAAGGTGACGAGCAGCACGCTGCACCTGAAGGACAACGCCAAAGTGTTCACGATGACGACGCTGGACATGTGGGAGCTCGTCCCGCCGGGCGACCGCAAGGAGTACAGGCGCATCAAGGTGGTGGGCGACCTCGCGCGCATGATGACGGGCCAGGTGCTCATCCCATGGCGGCAGCGGCAGCGGCGGCGGCTCAACGACTGGCTGGTCGAGCTGCAGCTCAGCGGGGGCTACTCGTGCCACGTGGCGACGAACTCCTACGAGACGAATTTCGGGCACGACATCGTGGCGATCACGCTCCTCGTGCGCCGCCTGAGCGCCAAGGAGGAAATCACCGGCAAGGACGAGATGAAGGCCATCGCCGGCACGATTGTGTGCCTCATGAACGACCCCGTCAAGGACCTCTCCGACGAGGACAAGTTCCTGCTCGAATTCATCGAGGCCGCGAACGCAAACGCCGACGACGCCGAGAGGCCGCAGAGCGCCGACAAGAGGGCCGAGCCCCCGCCGCACTCCGACGCCCTCATACCGCGCGCGCCAAACGCAACAGAGTCGCTCGACCGTGACGGCGTATTCGTGAACTTCTTCCTCGAGGTCAAGCCAATCAGCTACGAGGTCGAGGCACGGTCCCTCGGCGATATCAAGTAACGGTCACCTATAAAAGAAAAGAGTGGAGGGGGGATCTCTCGGCGCAGGGGGGCCATTCGTGGGTTCAATTCGTGTATATAAAGAGAAGCACACTGCATCGTTTGGAGTCGCTCTTTGATCTCTTCTCCTAAACCTGCCCCCCTTTTTTTTGCGTGTGTATCTGTGAGTGTATTACCTTTTCCTGGATTATTACTGTAAAACAGATAGAGAGAGAGAGATAGATAGAGAGAGCCATGGGAAAAAACGGGGTCGTGGCACAACGCGTGTCTGGGCCCAGCATGACGCGCGAGGAGCTCATGCGGCGCGTGAAGAAGATAACGTCCAAGGGCGGCGACGTGGTTGCGGTTCTGGATCTCGCGGGGTATGCGGCAATCCCGAGCCAGTGTCCGCGCGAGACGATAGAGAAGGTCGCGTCGACGACGGTGGTGAATGCAAGCTCCATCGAGAAGGAGCTTGCGGAGGCCAGAGCGGGCGGCAAGGCCAGCGTGAGCCTCGTTCTCGTGCACCAGGACCCGACGTCGGGCGAGGCCTACGTGATAAAAGCCGGGTACGTCGCGTATGCGGACACGCCGGTGTGTTTCCGGATATCGTCGCTGCCGCAGAAACAGGAGCCCGCGCCGGGGTCCGGGTCAGACACGCCGGTGCAAATCCCGATCCCGCGGAGCCTCCCGCACCGCACGAAGCTCGACATGAAGACGGAGCGCGCGGGCCAGCACCAGTTCAGCCGGCTCGCGAAGATGATCTACGTGCTGTCGGACTTGCTGAATCCGCACAGCGGGATCCTCCCGAGCGGCGATGACTGGTGGGAGTGGGCGCGGGCAGACCTCGGGGACGTCAGCAGCGACGAGGACGAGTTCGTGCTGTACCTCTTGCTCCTGGGCACGTGCCGCGACCAGAACCGCCGCGACTTTGTCAAGGCGATGTTTGGCGACATGCTGCAGCGGTGTGCGGACGCCGACCCCACGTTCCTGCCGCGGCTCAAGCGGCGATTCCCCGCGTACGGCCTGTGCCTGAACGCCGCCATGCTCCGCGGGATGGTCAGCCAGGAGATCGACGCGGTCGCCGAGATGTACCGCGCGGAGTTCTTCACGCCGCAGTCGCCGTTCGCATACTCGTTGCCGAAATTTGTCACCAATTGCATCAACATCATCCACAGTATATATGTAGTGCCCGAGGAGTAAACGCACGTAGCAGAGAAGACGGCTCCCCCTCTCCCCCTCGTCTTTTGACAGCAGAAATGAACCTCATCCATATGCTCATGACGGGCTTTGTGGTCCTCCTAAGTTACTACATGAACAAGGCGACTGTGCGCTGCTGCTACGAGCGGCGCGGGTACATGGACGACCTGCGCCGCGTAAACCGCCTGCTGTATCTTATGCCGACAATATGCACGGCTGCCAGCATGATCGGGCTCACCATCGTGTTTGCCGCGTCGACGAAAAAGCCTGCGGCGTGCGGCGTGCGCGTCTTCCTCCTGCTGACGCCGCTGTGTGCCTGGGTCGTTGCCACGTTTGTAAAGACAAGCAACATCCCGCCCGGGCTCACCGACAGACACGTCCAGGATATCAGCGAGGTGTGTACACGCCGGCGGCCGCGGCGGTACAAAGTGAAGGACAAGCAGCGTGCCGGGCAGGCGCCCCCGGAAGACACAGAAGAGGGACAGCAGCCTGCGCCGAAGGGGACCACAGGAGCCGCTGGAACCCCTGGAACCACTGGACCCACTGGATCCACTGGAACCGTGGCACGCCACCCGTTTGCCGATCCCGTGCAAGAGGAGGCGCCCGTGTCGCGGCCGCGCGGGCGCAAGCACGACGTGGAGATGGCCGATCTCGGGATGCGGCGGGACTCGCAGGACTCACAGAACTCGCGGTATTCGCACGGTATACAGATGGAAGCGGGTGCCGACTCGGATGTCGGGTCTGGCGGCGCGCTGCACGTGGAGACGAGCGAGGAGGTGCGGGGCTACGCGCGCGCCGCAGTGACACTCTTCCTGTGCCTCGGCACCATGTTTGTGTACGCCATGGCGTCGAGCGGGATTGGGAGCGACGCGGCGTTTGCCATCGGCAAGTGCGACATCGGGCAGCTGCAGGTGCTGCACATCGTGAGCATGGCCATCTTCTTCACGATCGTGTCGTTCGCCGCGGTGATACGGGCATTCTCCATCCCGGCGCTGTCGTACACCGTGCGGATGTGCCAGAGGTCGTCCTTCCTGTGCCTTGCAGTGAGCATCCTCACACTCGTCTGGTTTTCGTGGCGGTCCATGTTCACCGACACCGGCGGCGAGTTCCTCATCACCGTGAGCATCATCCTGGCGATGGTCGAGCAGATTACCTGGGGCGCACCGTACATGGTCGCGCTGTCGGGAAGTGCGAGCGCCGTCGCAGACAAGGGCCGCCCGCAGGTGTACCAGGACCAGGACGAGGGGCCCGAGCAGGCAGGCAACCAGTACGCATGGCCCACGCCCAGGAGGCGCGACAGCTCGCTAATCGACGTGGATGCGTGGTCGGTCCCACACGGCACGCCCTCCCCCGGGCCAAGCAGTTTCGGCCTCCGCATGGGACTGCCAGAGCTGCACCCCTCGGTGCTCGACCTCGGCGAGCCAGCGTCGCCCGTTGCGAAGACACGCGAGGCCGACAAGAAGATCGAGAAGGCCAGGATCGCCGAGATTCTTGCAGGGGACGACGATGACGACGACGAGGACGAGGACGCGGACGAGGACGACGACAATTGGGATGACGACGGCGAGGGCAACGACATCGACGTGTGGTTCACCGGCTCTAGAACCCCGCAGCCTATGAAACGGCTCCCGTCCGGCGCCCCGGAGAAGCCCAAGCGGCCGCCCCCCGTGCGCGCGGCGGTCCAGGAAGAAGCACCGGAAGCGCGCCCGCGGATCGCCCGGCCAGACGTGTCGGCGCTCATGGAGAACGCGCCGGCGCTGGTGTACCTGCACGAGTTCATGGCCGAGAAGGGGTGCGAGGACCTGCTCGAGTACCTCGTCAACTCCGAGATCGACTTTGCGCACATGAACAAACCGAGGATCACGGTCGTCGAGTGGCTGTTCAGGACCTTCATTGTCGAGGATGCACCCAAGAACTTGCACGTGTCGTCCGATGCGCGGCGGGAGAGTCTCGGTCGCCTGGAGAAGCTCCGGCACGATGTCGGTACCAAAAACGTCGGCGTGGTAAACCTGAGCGACGCGCCCTTCGAGCCGGCGTCGCGCGAGGTGCGTGCCTTTGTAAACACACAGATCATGCCTGCGTTCCTGCAGAGTGACAAGTACAGGCGCTATCTCTCCGGCGCCGTGATTCCCGCGGAGGTGCAGGAGCGCGTCGCGCGGCCGTCGTGGTACAGCTCCATTGCACAGCCGACGGCGTCGATGCGTCTCATCGTGTCGCCGGACGGGGACGGGGATGCAGACGGGGACGGAGACGGTAACGATTATCCAGATTTATCAAGTATACAATAATATACGGACCCCCGGGGGGATATTCTTTTCGTGTAAAAGCCAATAAAAAAAGGACACATGTTTGAATCTCAGTACGACGACGCCAACGACGACAGCGGCTACGAGCGCGAGGCGTGGTTTGTCGGGCCGCGCGCGAATGACCGGAATGTACGCGAGCACGCCAGGCGCCAGGCCATCAACCCTCAGCATCTGCAGCTGAAAAGCCTCTCCGGCAAACTCCCCGATTATGTGCAGCTCGTGCCCGGGGTGGTCACGGAGACAGGCGGCGCTGTGTACCGGAACTACAAAGTGGTGGACACCGCGGAGGGCCAGACCTTCGTGGCATGGCTGCCGTCCGCCTACAAGGACTACAGGCTGGCGGCAGGGGTGCCCGGGCAGGACGGCCCCGAAGAGGTCCTCCTGCAAACACCAGGGAGCGTCGCCTCGGCGGCACTGGATGCCCAGTACAGGCAGGGTCCACGGGGCTCCTCCGCGCGGGGCGAGCCCATATGGGCAACAGTGACGACCATCCGCACAAACGAGAAATTCACCGTGGCAGAGGTTCGTCTGGATATGTGAGTGAGGGGGGGGGGGGGGGGGGAAAGGGGGGAAAAAA
>Ga0209578_10000143_pt1 | contig 139020 bp, 133 predicted proteins | sample tdAd472_FD_187127 | JGI IMG/M metagenome (GOLD analysis project Ga0209578, IMG submission 187127) | Marine sediment microbial communities from the Atlantic coast under amendment with organic carbon and nitrate - tdAd47.2 (SPAdes)... | ecosystem: Environmental > Aquatic > Marine > Coastal >...
GCACGGCGAGGCACCATTGCCAGAAACTCGCTTGTAGCTCCCATCGAGAATCTCCCTTGAAACAAAAGAGCCTCTGAATCGCAGATCAGGCGTTATGCCGTAAGTGTGGGGACGGTGCACCGCTTACGGCACAGTCATGCCCGATGCCATAACAAAACAAGGGCGAAATGACCCGCACAAACGCCCTCGTGAGTCACTCCGCCGCAGCAGGGGCGGCCACTTCCAGGGGCTGCACCCGCCGCCAATCCAAACCCGCAAAGAGCGCCTCAAACTGGGCCGGTTCCAGGCGCATCACCCCGTTCTTGATCGTGGGCCATTTGAAGCCGTTATCCTCAAGCCGCTTATACGCCATCACCAGCCCGCTGCCGTCCCAATAGATCAGCTTCAGCCGGTCCGCCCGCTTGGCCCGGAACACGTAAACAGCGCCATCAAACGGCTTGTGCTGCAGATGCGACTGCACCAGCGCCGCCAGCCCATCATGGCCTTTGCGAAAGTCCACCGGCTTCGCCGCCACGTAAATCCTCACCCCGGGGCCCGGATGGATCATAGCGCCGAAACAATCTCGGCAATGCGCGTCGCGGGTGTGCTCGCACCCAACCGGATCACCACCTCACCCCGAATGATATCCAGTGTTGCGCCATCGCCAGTTGCTTGCGCACACTCCGTTAACCCTTCGATAACCAATGGCGCGAACGCAGGCCCGGGCGCGGCCGCAGGCTCAGGCAACGCAGGCAACACCAGCTTGCCCTCCTTGGCCAGCGTCCGCCCTTCCGACACCCGGTTCGGCGCAACCCCATACGCCCGCGCCAAATCGCAAACCCGAACGCCGGGAACCAGCGTCTCCGACACGATCTGTGCCTTCACACCCACCGGCCAGCGCTGCCGGCCAGACCGACCACCCGCCGGGTGGAGAAACTCACAATGACTGTCCATGGAGAAAATCCATAATCAACTACATCAACCACGGAATCGCAGATCACACACTCACAAGGAAGGTGGGGTCAGAGCAACGCTTACCGTGCAACACCAATGCGATACGAGACAGGGCTGATGTTCCGCAGGCGCTGCTGCCCATGGCGCTTTTCCCATCGCCCGACCACCAGAAGGCGATGGCCTTGGTCAAGGCGAAGCTGCTGGGATAACAGGCGCACTTATGACAGGTGTAATTTATGCATGCTATCAGTGACACATGTTACATATGGAAGGTATCATGCAGCTACGTGGCATTCCTGATCTGAAGGGGCTGGAGTACCAGCCGCAGAACTTTCGAGACCTGTACGACTCCGAGCTCGGGAAGGAGATCTGGAGCTTTATAAGGCGACGGGAGAACGTGGTGAGGATGGAGACGGCCACTTTCCTGGAGCGAGCCGCGGTGGAGCCGCTGGCGCGGGGGCTTCTCACAGAGTTTGGCCCAGACGTCGGTGAGGACCGGATCAAGCAGATGATCGGTCACATGGCTCGTCAGATCCACCCAACGGTTTCCTATCACACAATATATGTAAATCGTATGTGTTCATGTGAAATTATTGTGCCATTGTTTTAGGGCAGTCTGCGTTCTTTAGTCGCTGCCGAATAGATCTCGGGTAAAAACGAGGCCCTCAACATCACGAATATCGTCGTTTAAGCGGTTCGCAATGATTAGGTCTGAAGACGCTTTAAGATCGTCCAGAGAATGCGTTACTCGCGAGCCGTAAAACTCAGCTTGATCGAGCTCCGGTTCGTAAACGACTACTTCAATGCCCTTTGCCTTGATACGCTTCATAATGCCCTGAATTGAGGACTCTCTGAAATTGTCCGACCCCGACTTCATGACCAGACGATAAATCCCGACAACATTCGGCTTCATGTCGATTATACGGAACGACAGGAAGTCCTTGCGGGTCGTGTTTGCATCCACTACGGCCTGGATGAGGTTCTGAGGCACCTGTGTGTAGTTGGCCAAGAGTTGCTTTGTGTCCTTCGGCAAGCAATACCCGCCATAACCAAAACTGGGATTGTTGTAGTGGCTACCAATGCGCGGGTCCAAGCTCACACCCTCTATGATTTGCTTTGCGTCAATATCGTGCGCAAGAGCGTAACTGTCCAGCTCGTTAAAGAAGGCCACCCGCATGGCAAGATAGGTGTTTGCGAAGAGTTTGATCGCTTCGGCTTCCTGGGAGTCTGTCAGAAGGACTTCCACATTTTTATCTTCAGCACCTTCAACCAGTAGATCCGCGAATGTTCGCGCGCACTCGGATTGCTCTCCCACTATGATACGCGACGGGTGCAAATTATCGTATAGCGCCTTCCCCTCTCGGAGAAACTCCGGACTGAAAATGATTTGATCAGATCCCAGCTCCTCTCTCAAAGCTTTGGTATAGCCAACGGGAACTGTCGATTTGATCACTATTGTGGCAGATTTGTTTTGAGAAATTGCGTTGACGATTACTTGCTCAACGCTGGACGTGTCAAAGAAGTTGAATTTGGGATCATAGTTAGTAGGTGTCGCAACGATTATAAAATCAGCATCAACATATTCTGAGGTTTCCATTGAAGCAGAAAGGTTGAGATCTCTATTCGCGAGGAAATCTTCCAACTCTGGATCAACAATCGGGCAGCGTCGAGCATTGATCATTTCAACACGCTCTTGCGAGACATCGACCATCGTCACGTCATGATTTTGGGCCAGAAGCACGGCGTTTGAGAGGCCAACATAGCCGATTCCTGCCACTACTATCTTCATAGACTTATCCCTATGCGAATGTTTATCGGATTATTCCTACACCGGGATTAAGCCGTTGCACAGCGCAGGAAAGTGAGATCGGAGCATACCGGAATTTCCACCGCCAAATATCCAAAGCTATGAGTGAATTGACCGGAGTGTAAGGACGCTGCAGGCATGAATAGCTACTTCTTTTGGATGCGAATGCCCGGAGCATCTTCCGGCGAACCTATGAACTCTATGCCGGCGGCTTCAAGCGCTATTTTCAGTTTTTGAAGCGTAGCTACTCTTGCGTCGGGCAGACCATTGAAACTTTCGATTTTTGAAAGTGCACGCAGCGACACCCCTGATGATTCAGAAAGTGTTGCGCCCGAAATCCCGACTGCTGCTCGAGCCGCTCTAATTTGCGATCCTGTAATCACTTGAAATACGCCCATTATTGCACTATATGTGCACATATATACTTTATAGGCGCACATTCATGGGTATAATGAAAGACTGGAGAAAAGAACTCAAGCGGTTGGATGGCGCATATGCACCCGCCACACTCAAGTCTTACCGTGCCGATATCGTAATCTTTGAAACCTGGTGCCTGAAACATGGCATAGAACCTTTTCCTTCAAAAGTGGGAGCAGTCTGCGCATTTTTGGAAGAACAGGCTCCTGGCAAAGCTCTCTCCACTGTAAAACGCCACCTATATTCAACTAGAAAGGCACATCGGTTACTTCAACTACAAAACCCTACTTATGACGAAGACATAAGTATTACCCTTAGACGCATTCGCAGAGCAAAACTCGCTCGACCTAAACAAGCGAAAGGTTTAACGAGCAAATACCTAGAAGCGTTTCTTCAAGTTCAACCCGAAGGACCAGTTGGGCTTCGAAACAAAGAAATGCTCGCCTTGGGCTACGAATTGCACACTAGACGGGCCGCACTGGTGGCGCTAGAAACAGATCAAGTTGAGCTTCGGGAAGATGGCACGCTACGGGTCCTCATCCGACGCGGCAAGGCAGATCCGTTTGGCGAGGGTCGATTGGCATTCACCTCAACCAGAACAGCCAGCTTTGTCGGAGATTGGCTGGAATGGAGAGGACCGAATATCAAGCCGCTGTTTTTCCCAATCTATCAAGGTAAGGCAATTCAACGAAACTTAAACACGACGACGGTAAAGGCTCTAATAAAGTCTTCAGCGACGCAAGCAGGCCTTCCAAAAGAAATTGTCGATCAATTTAGCGGGCACTCGCTTCGAGTAGGTGCCGCTCAGGGTTTATTATGTGCCGGTTTCGACACCGTTGCGATCATGAGGGCGGGCGGATGGAAATCGGTGAACGTTTTGTCTCGTTACCTTGAGAAGGCGGAACACAACGTGTGGAAAGGCTCGTCCCAAATGTGACACGCGTTTCCTTGGAAGAAACTGAGCGAGAAAAATTGCACCGAATATATCTACCAAAATTGGGGAGATTCTCGCTCGCGACTTATGAACAAAACTCAGCATGATTGTGTAAGAATGTTGATTTTTTTTGCAATTCAGCATATCAGGATTGTGATTTTATAGTCTTTTATTCTGGATCAATGGACCTTTTTATGTTCAAAAAATTTCTGATGTTTCTCTTTGGTTTAAGCCGACCTACTAAACGATTGGTGCAGGTTGTCGCCGACACCTTGCTCATTATTGCCGCGTTCGTTTTAGCAATGCTTCTAAGATTGGACAGTTTTGCATTTGCATCAGACCCATCGGCATGGGCCATTCTCATAGCAGTTGTGCCTGTAACGATCATTTCGTTTATCAAACTTGGACTATATCGTGCGGTCGTTCGGTTCGTATCGACCAAGGCTTTGAGGGTGATTGCGATAAGCGCGCTAGTTTCAGGGATTACGATGCTTGTTGTTTCTCAGGTGCTTGGTTGGCCGATCCCAAGATCTGTACCAATCATATATCTTGCCGTGCTTAGTTTGGCTGTTGGCGGCACGCGCTATGGTATGCGTCTACTCCATTTAAATCTGCGTAGAGACGGTAGAAAACCGGTTGCGATTTACGGCGCGGGGGAGTCGGGTCGACAGCTGTTAAACGCGCTTGCCCAAAGTTTGGAATACAAGCCAGTCCTGTTCATCGATGACAGCAAGAGTCTCGAAAATGTGGAAGTTGCGGGATTGACAGTCCTGCCATTTTGGCAAGCAAGTAAGCTCTTGGAGGATCTTGAAATAGGTGCAATTTTGCTGGCGATGCCAAGTGTTCCTGTATCTGTCCGCCGCAATATCGCAGAGCAGCTAGCGCGGCTTGCGGTCGAGGTCAAAACACTGCCAGGTATGGCAGATTTGATTGAAGGTAAGGCCAAGATTAGCGAGCTTAGAGATGTGTCGATCGAAGAGCTATTGGGACGTGACCCAGTCCCTCCAAAGCCTGAACTCATGGAAAAAAACATTCGCGACAAAGTCGTGTTGGTTACGGGTGCTGGTGGTTCGATTGGTAGCGAGCTATGCCGTCAAATTGTAAGGCAAGGTCCTAAAAAATTGGTACTGTTGGAAATATCGGAGTTTGCTCTCTATACAATCCATCAAGAGTTGACCGAGCTCTGCCTGCAAAACGGGTGTGGTGGAGCCGAAATTATCCCGACAATTTGCTCAGTCCAAAACACTGGACGTGTCGCCGCAATTTTGAATGCTTTCAGCGTGGAGACAATATATCACGCCGCCGCGTATAAGCACGTTCCATTGGTGGAACAGAACGTCGTTGAAGGCATCCGAAATAATGTCTTTGGAACACTGAACATGGCCAAAGCGTCAATCGATGCTGGCGTGAATTCGTTTATTCTTATTTCAACAGATAAAGCCGTTCGACCAACGAATTTTATGGGAGCATCAAAGCGTCTAGCAGAACTAGTTTGTCAGGCTTTTGCTCAAAGCCAATCTAGAACGCTCTTCTCAATGGTTCGCTTTGGCAATGTTCTGGGGTCGTCCGGTTCTGTCATTCCTCGCTTTAAAAAGCAGATTTTAGAAGGCGGCCCGATAACAGTCACACACAAAGACATAAATCGTTTCTTCATGACGATCCCTGAAGCGGCGCAACTCGTTATTCAAGCGGGTTCAATGGCCGAAGGCGGGGACGTCTTCGTTCTGGACATGGGAGAGCCGGTGAAAATCTTGGACCTTGCACAGAAAATGGTCCGCCTACACGGTCTGGTTCCATACTTTGAAGGAGATTCGGACTCGGGTGATGTTCGCATTGAAATCACCGGCCTTCGGCCAGGCGAGAAACTCTATGAAGAGCTTTTGATCGGCAATTCACCGCAAGAAACTGAACATTCACGAATTATGCGCGCTCAAGAGATCAGTCTCGACTATGATGCTCTGGCTGCGCATTTGAATGATCTGCTAGAGGCCACCCATGACCGGGATATCGTGAAAATTCGGCAAATTATAAAGAGTGCGCGAACTGGCTTCTCGCCAATTGACGAGATAAGCGATTTAGTTTGGTCGTCCGTAGCAAGGTCGAATTCAATCCCAAAATCAAATCCAAATTTGCGGGTCATCGATTCAGCAATGTGAAAAAATCTCCGTTAAATGCAAAAACCGTTTTAAATAACTGAAACAAATAGTACTCTTTTTGCATTCTTCCCCACCGAGTCGTGCATTTATAGTGAAAAAGCTTTTCACCATAAGGCGACGATTTGTATCTGCTCGAAGGCGTAATTAGTTTTGCCCTTCATCGCCCCCGAAAAAATTTCTGGGCGTTAGCATCAGGATTCAAAGCCAGAACATGACGACTGCCGTGAGAGCACACGGTGACAGGAAGACTTTCGGACATCTGTTGAAACACGTTGCGGCCCGCCTCCAGTCTTTGAGGCAGGCGAATGTGATCTCGATTTTGTGACGTTGACGGTAGCGTATTGCGTCATATGGGACCGGAACCTTACGCCCCCGGCGGGATGGGATACATGGCGTAGTGCCCCTACTTTCAAGGCCTTCGCAATACCAATCCGCATCATAGCCCCGATCTTCAAGAATGTGTTTAGCTTGCGGTAATTGATCCAGCAGCACTCGTGCACCAATGTATTCGCTGGTCTTGCTCGTGCTTAGAAACATGCGGATTGGACGCCCCATCGCGTCGGTGACGGTGTGCAATTTCGAGTTCATTCCGCCTTTTGTGCGACCAATCAGGGGGCGACGCTCCCCCTTTTTTCAGCCCCAATCTGGAGGCCGTCCGATGGGTTTTCAGATGGGTGGCGTCGATTATCAGTGTGCCGGTATTGGCATTCTGGTCGGCCAACTCCAGAGACATTTGGGCGAATATACCCTTGTCGCTCCAGCGCTTCAATCGGTAGTACAGCTTTTTGGGTAGATCGTAGTCCGGTGGCTCAATGAGGTGCCCCTAGATTTGTAGACGCTTTAAGCCAGCGTGCGCAAGAGGATGTTCGACAAACCGAACTGATCAGGCGGGCATGGGAGGACAGCGGCAAGGTCTATGGCTATCGCAAGCTGACGAACGATCTTCGAGATCTTGGAGAACAAATTTCCGAGAACCGTGTTGCTCGATTGGCTTCACTTGCTGGGATCGCCGCTCAGATTGGGTATAGGCGTCGTCCAGGGCGTTATGGTGGAAAGCCTGCCATCGTGGCTGAGAACAAGCTGGAACAGAAGTTCGATGCGACTGTGCCCGATCAGACTTGGGTGACTGACATTACCTACATCCGAACCCACGAAGGTTGGCTGTATCTCTGTGTCGTGATCGACTTGTTTTCCCGCCGCGTTGTCGGATGGTCTGCTCAGTCTCGCATGACCACTGACCTGGCTTTGCAAGCTCTGCTGATGGCTGTCTGGCGACGAAAGCCTGAAGAACCAGTCACGGTTCATTCAGATCAAGGATCGCAATTCACTAGTCGGGAATGGCAGACATTCCTTCATCAGCACAATCTGGTAACCAGCATGAGTAGATGTGGGAACTGTCACGATAATGCAGTAGCCGAGAGCTTCTTCCAGCTACTGAAGCGCGAACGGATCAGAAGAAAAACCTATCCGACCCGGGAAACCGCTAGACAGGACATATTCGAGTACATCGAGCTCTTCTATAATCCAAAACGCAAACATACGAACAACAGCATGCTGTCGCCCGTTGACTTTGAAGAAAGACAGTTCAAACTGAAACAGGCAGGTGTCTAGTAAACTAGAGGCACCTCAAATGTTCAGCCAAGAAATCATCTATCGCGGCACCTAGAAACGCTGAGGCGGGCTGTGGTGGCTGATGCTGAAGTCCTAGCTCTTGATCAAAAGAATAGCTCTCAAGGCTCTCAGCGGCCTTTAATACGGCTCTGAGCAGGTCTTGCCGTCCCTTTCGAAACTCCCGCTTTAGGTTGTCGGAATTCTCACTCCATTGCTCGTCGGACAGGTTTGTTGACTTTCGGAAAGACGGTATCAAATCATCTAATATCTGATCGGAAAAATCGTCACAGCCAGCATTTGTCGCTTCGTGGATTTCGACTTCCTTTTTCATGCCGGTCAGTGCTCGATCAGATAGTACAGCGTCGTTCAAACGCTCTAAGTATCGTTTGTGACTGTCCTGAAAGTAGTTGCGCAAAAGTTCGCGAATTTGGTCTTGTCGTATGCGTGACAAATCACTGTTATCCCTTATCAATATCCCGCAGGATGCAAGATACCGCGCGATATCACCAGCACGATTTGGACAGCGTGTTTTGAGTGAAATCCTGACAGAAGCTCTTTTACCGTTTTGCGTGGGAGGAAGCGGCCATCGGAAGTAATATATTCCGTGCCGAGAGGGACTTAGGTAGGCGTTCAGCTTCATGGCTGTGTGCTCCACATTGTGTCGCACCTGACTGCCATTTAGCTAACTCATTGATTTAGAGGAAAATGGAGGCGAGTACCGGAATCGAACCGGTGTACACGGATTTGCAATCCGCTGCGTCACCACTCCGCCAACTCGCCGCCTTGTGGTGACAGCGAATTAGCTGATCTTCAAAGTGGCTGCAAGGTCTCAAGTGGGCGAAAAACCGTTTGGCCGCGTTGAGGTTCATTTTGGAATGTGGCAAGAGACCTCTGAAGTTTTCTATGAGAGTCCGCACCATGACCGATTTCGCCACCCGCCGCACATTTATGGTTGATACCCAAGTCCGCCCGTCGGACGTCACGAAGTTCCCTGTGATCGAAGCGATGCTCTCGGTCCCGCGTGAGGTTTTCGTGCCGGATGAAAAGCGCGAAGCGTCCTATGTTGGAGAAAATCTCGATCTCGGCGGCAACCGCGTTATTCTTGAGGCCCGCACATTGGCAAAAATGCTCGACGCTCTGGACATTCAGAATGACGACGTAGTTTTGGATATTGGCTGTGGATTAGGCTATTCCTCGGCTGTGATCGCCAGAATGGCGGAAGCAGTTGTTGCGGTCGAAGAAGAGCGTTTTGCCGAGGAAGCGCAGGCGATTTTGTCCGATCATGGGTACGACAATGTGGCTGTCGTTGCCGGAGAGTTGCGTGACGGCGCGACAAAAAGCGGACCCTATGACGTTATAATCCTGCAAGGCGCTGTTGAGGCGCTGCCGGAAGCGATTGAAGATCAGCTTGAAGAGGGTGGCCGAATTGCCTGTTTGTGGCAGGAGGGCGCGCTTGGCGTCGTTCGGATCGGTTATAAGCTGGACGGACGCATCAATTGGCGCTTTAGTTTCAACGCGGGCGCCCCGGTTCTTCCGGGATTTGCGCGCCACGAAGAATTTACACTTTGATCTGATTGCCCATGGTAGTCGTATAGATCTGCAAGAATAAGCGTGTCAGGGGGACAACCATGCTAGGCCGGAAAATGCGCAACATCGTTGCGATAGGATTGGCGTTGACGCTGTCGACAGCGGCTCAGGCGGAATCGCTTAAGGTGGCCTTGGCGAAAGCCTATGAGAACAGCGGGTTGCTTGAGCAAAATCAGGCGCTGTTGCGAGCCGCAGACGAAGACGTCTTTCGTGCGAAGGCTGCGCTTTTGCCGGTGGTCAATTGGACAGCGGGGGCGACCAAAGCCTATGCCTCGAACACGGGTGGTGCTTCAAACAGCCTGAGCGGCAGCCTTGGTCTAAGCGCCCAATTGGCGCTTTACGATTTCGGGCGCGGGCAGTTGGGCATCGATCTGGCGAATGAAGCGGTGAACGGGGCGCGACAGGGCCTTGTATCGGTCGAACAATCGATCCTGCTGCGCGCCATCGAAGCCTATATGCAATACCGTCAAGCCAATGAGTTGGTCTTGCTGGGGGAAAACAACCTCAAGGTCATTCAGGAAGAATTGCGCGCAGCCAACGACAGGTTTGACGTGGGCGAAGTCACCCGCACCGACGTTGCCTTGGCAGATGCAGCCCTGGCTCGTTCGCGCAGTTCGCTGGCACAGTCACGCGGCGATCTTATTCGAGCGCGTGAAAATTACCTTGCTGCTGTGGGCGTCCTGCCGAAATCTCTGGACGCACCGGGCGCATTGCCAAAACTGCCGGACAGTGCCGCGATTGCCAAAGCTATTGCTGGGCGCAGCCATCCAGATGTTCTCAGTGCGCAGTCATCCGTGGCGCAGGCCGAGCTTCAGATTGCCAGTGCCGAGGCCCAAGCCAAGCCCGAGATCAACCTGACCGGACGCGTTTCTCTGTCGGATACGTTCAACAGCACGACCTACAGCAACTCAACCTCGATCGGCGTAGATCTTAGCATGCCGCTTTACACAGGCGGAGCGTTGGAATCCGCCGTGCGTCAGGCCAAAGCCCGCCACGAGTCGACCCGCGCAGCACTGAGAACGACGCTGCTTGATGTCGAAATGCAGGTCGGCTCGGCCTACGCGCGTTTGACTGTGGCCAAGGCCAACCGTCTTGCGACTGAACAGCAGATCGACGCGGCGCAGATCGCCTTTAACGGCGTTCGCGAAGAGGCGACGCTTGGATCACGCACGACGTTGGACGTTCTGAACGCCGAGCAGGACTTGCTCGATGCGAAGGCAAATCTTGTTGTTGCAAACACCGAAGTCGTTGTGGCGTCCTATTCGGTCATGGCCGCGCTTGGGCAATTGACCGCCAAGACCCTTGGGCTGAACGTCAAGGCCTATGACCCAGCCGCCTATGCTGCCGAGGTCGAAGCCACAGCACCGAGTTCACGCGGGGCCGCGCTGGACAAAGTTTTGGGCGTGCTGGGCAAGTAAGTTCACGGACAGCGTATTGTGCGACGACCCTTTGGCGTGTTACCGTCCCGCCAAACAATAAGTGGTCGTCGAGCATGTCTGATCCCGTAACGAATATCCAAATCGAGGATGTCCTGTCCTCAATCCGGCGTCTGGTCTCTGAAGAAATCGGCCAGCAACCGGCAAGTGCACCTGTGAAACTCGCTAAGAAACCCGAGGAAGACGCCAAGCTGGTGCTCTCACCCGCGCAGAAAGTGCGGGAAGAAGCGGCCGCGCAGGGCAGGGACCTGTGGGACGAAACCGAGGAAATGGCCCCTCAGGAGGCCGCTCCGGTTTGGTGGCATCGTGACATGTCTGAAATGACGTCGTTTGAATCGAGCGAACCGATGCAACTTGAGCAGCCAATCGTGGAAGCTGCCCCGGATGCCCCCGCACTGGATCAGGAAGATGCGAATACCGAAGCATCCGCGGCCGCTGAGATCGCGAAGGCCCCGCTTGAGGGGGCGTTTGCCGGACTGGAAGCTGCCAAAGACATCCATGACGACGAATGGGAATCCCCCGAAGGGGCCGAGGATCTCGATGCCGGTGTGGCAATGGACGCAATGCCGTGGCAGGGCGACGAAGAGGTCGAGGAATACGTCGCGACCGGCGACGTTGACGCCCCCGATGCCGACCCGGACCCGCTTGATGCCGTTCTGGCCGACGAAGCGCCTATTGCGTCGAATGATTCAGATGCCTTGCCTGCCGACGATCCCGCAGCCGAGGATGTCCCCTTTACCTTCCGCCCAGGCGAGAAACTGTTCGAACGCTTGAGCAGCAAGAAAATGTCAGCCTCGCATCTGCCAGAGGTCGAGACCGTCGAAGCCGCCGAGGCGCAACCAGAGCCGGAGCCTGAAGTTGATCCGGTCGCGGCTGAACCCGAGGTCGCGTTGCATTTTGACGCCGACGAAGCCGTGTCCTATGGCGATGACATTGAAAGTGACGACCCGATGGCCGGTGCTGAAATGTCGAATATTTTCGACGAAGACATGCTGCGCGACATGGTGAAGGACATCATCCGCCAGGAACTTCAGGGCGTGCTTGGCGAGCGTATCACCCGCAATGTGCGCAAACTTGTCCGCCGTGAAATTCAGCGGGCGATTTCAGATCTTAGCGGTTAGTCTCAACAGGTTATGAAACGAAAAACGCGCCCCGATGGAGCGCGTTTTTTCATTTGGCAGCTTAAAAACTTGTAAACTATGCAGCTTCGGCGCGGGCAGCGTTGCGGCGTTCGCTTTCTTCGCGTGACAGCGCGACAGAGGTGCGGACACCTTTTGAAACGAAGTCCATCAGTCCCGACACAACACGTTCGTTCGGGTCAATACCAGCACAAGTCAGCACTTCGCGGCCATCGCGCGAGCGTGCCCAGCGGGCGATTTGTTCAGGTCCATTGCCATACTTCTTGTCGTCGGCAATTGCGTCATCAAGTGCAGCCAACACAACGGCTGCAAACAGTTTACGAGCGCGGTTTCCCTGTTCGTTGTTAAAGGCGGTGCCATCAACGAAATCTCTCATCTCGCAGTCCTTTTTTATTGCTCTTGTCTTTCGGGCGTGACGGTGGTTATGACAGAATATTTATGATTCGGCATCCCTCTTTTGGAATACCTCCCATGCGTGTGGTGCATAGGTCACTCTGTATGTCGTTGTCTTGCCAAGCCCTACACCGCCAGATATAGGTGCGGCCTTAATTCTGACAACCTTTTGCCACGAGAAAACCTAATGCCCAAAATCAACGGAAACGAAATCCGCCCCGGTAACGTTCTTGAGCATAACGACGGCCTTTGGGCCGCTGTGAAAGTGGATCACGTGAAGCCTGGCAAGGGCGGAGCCTTCGCTCAGGTTGAATTGAAGAACCTGCGCAACGGGTCGAAACTCAACGAACGCTTCCGGTCCGCCGATAAGGTCGAGCGTGTCCGGCTTGAGCAAAAAGACCAACAGTTCCTTTATGAAGATGACGGCCAGTTGATCTTCATGGACACCGAAACCTATGAGCAGAACCAAATCTCAGCCGAACTTCTGGGCGACCGCCGCCCGTTTTTGCAGGACGGCATGACCATTGTCGCCGAGTTCTACGAAAGCGAAGCGTTGAACGCGAAACTGCCGCAAAAGGTGATCTGCACCGTTGAAGAGACCGAGCCGGTCGTCAAAGGCCAAACGGCGGCGAACAGCTTTAAACCAGCGATCCTGGACAATGGCGTCAAGGTCATGGTGCCCCCCTTCGTTGGACAGGGCGAAGCGATTGTGGTGAACACCGACACGATGGAATATTCCGAACGCGCTTAAGGTTTGTTGGATGAATTTTAGGGGCGTCCTGCACGGGCGCCCTTTTTCGTTGGGGGAAACCGGGTGCTGATTGTCCTGCGCAAGACCCGCGTTGCCCTATTCCGCCAGCGTGACCGTGGCTGATCCCGCCGACATCTCGCCTTTGGCCCGATCAAAGCGCAGATAGGCAATACCTTTGCCATCGGTCACCGTATGCAACACGCCCGCCACTTTGCCATTGGCCGTAATGTCCGTCCCCGCCGCCGCTTCGCCTGCAACCTCGACCTGCGCCAATCCTTTGCGCAGGTCTGTCTTGTGCTTCATCCGAGCCGTGACCTCTTGGCCCACGTAGCACCCCTTTTTGAAGTCCACGCCGTTGAGACGCTCAAACCCGGCCTCAAGGATGTAGCTGTCACCATGCAGCTCGACACCGGTTTCAGGGATCAAATGCTCAACCCGCAAGGCGTCCCAATCCACAGGTTGCGACATGTTGGTTTCCCCATAGGCCCGCCAGCCCATTGACGCCGACCGAGGATCGGTAAATGCGCCCTCGGGGGCATCTTCGACCCCGCGCGATACGATCAACGCGGTGGGCGCAATCGCAACATCCGCGCGCAGTTTATACATCGACAGACGTTGAATCAGGCCAGGTGCTAGACCTGCCTCCACATCCAGCAGAATCGCATCATCCGTCGGCACGAGGAAGAAATCCGCCAGATACTTGCCCTGCGGCGACAACAGGGCCGTGTAGACCAAGCCATCGCTTAGCCGGTTCACATCATTCGTCACCAAGCCTTGCAGAAAGCTATGACGATCCGCACCGGTAATCTTCACAACAACGCGGTCTGCCGAAGTATTTTCCATGTCCAATTCCAAATTGTTCGCCTCTGACATATAGCACTCTCAGTCTGTCAAAACAGGGGGCGCATGTGGCGCGGGCACCAATATCTGTCGTTATCCCGACTTTAAACTCTGCGGACGAGCTTGCCGCCTGCCTGCCGACCCTGTCCGAAGGGTTGAACGCCGGGTTGATCCGCGAGCTGATTGTTTCGGATGGCGGGTCCAGCGATGCAACGCTGACCCTCGCGGCTAGGGCCGGGGCCGACGTCGTTCGCGGCCCGAAATCCCGTGGCGGCCAAATGGGACGCGGTTGTGCTGCGGCGCAGGGCGCGTGGCTGCTGGTGCTGCACGCAGACACGCAAATGCGCGACGGCTGGTCTAAAGCGGTTCTCGATCATCTCAAGATGTCCTCGTCCAAAGCTGGATATTTCACGCTCCAATTCCGCGCCTCGGGGTTCTTTCCCCGCATGGTGGCCGGTTGGGCCATGGCGCGAAGCCGCGTTTTTGGCCTGCCTTACGGCGATCAAGGTCTGCTGATTTCGCGCGCCCTCTACGATCAGGTCGGGGGGTACGCCAATATTCCCTTGATGGAGGACGTCGCATTGGCGCGAAAACTGCGGGGTCAACTTAGGCGTCTAAACGCAGTCGCCACGACATCCGCAGTGAAATACCAACGCCAAGGCTGGTTGAAACGCGGTGCGCTCAACCTGTTGTTGCTGGTGCGCTATTTGTTTGGTGCGGACCCACGCGATTTGGCCCGCGAATACACGCGCTAGTCGTCCTCGGCAGCTTTGGCCAGCGCGTCTGGCAGCGCGGCCGCAAAGGCCACAAGGTCCTCTTTCGTGCCGCATCCCACGCGTATGCAGCGGTTCTGAGGTGCCACAAACGGCATCCGTACAAATATCCCGGCGGCCACCAGATTGTTCAGAACCCGCGCTGCAAACGCGCCATCTTGCCCGCAATCCATCGCAACAAAATTCGTCGCCGAGGGCAGGGTGGTCAGCCCATTGTCCGACGCGATCCGTTCAATCTCGGCCCGCGCTTCGGCGACCTTTGCGACTGTCTGTGCCAGCCAGTCTTGGTCTCGCAGCGCCGCCAAAGCCCCGTGTTGGGCTGATCGGTTCAGCCCGAAGTGATTGCGGATTTTGTGGAAGCTGGTGATAAGATCGGCGTGGCCCAACCCATAACCTACCCGTGCTCCGGCCATGCCATACGCCTTTGAAAAGGTCCGAAACCGGATCACCCTCGGATCATCGATGTCGATCGCGGCATGCGCGGCATCGGGGGCAAACTCGATATAGGCCTCGTCCAAAACCAAAAGCGCCCCCTCCGGCAATCCCCCGAGTGCGTCCACCAACGCGCCGCCCTCGTGCCATGTGCCCATCGGGTTGTCGGGGTTCGCCAAATACACCAGTTTCGCACCCACCTCGCGGGCTTTCGCGAACAGGGCCGCGGGGTCCTCATGATCGCCGCGATAGGGCACCGTGTGCAAGCTGCCCCCAAACCCTGCGACGTGAAAATTAAACGTCGGATACGCCCCCTGCGAGGTCACAACCGCATCGCCCTCAGAAATCAGCATCCGCACCAGATAGCCCAGCAAGCCGTCAATACCCTCTCCGACAATGATGTTGTCGGGGGTTACCCCCAAATGCGCTGCCAGCCCGTTGCGCAAGTCGTGGTTGGTCGGATCGGCATACATCCATATATCGCTGTCAGCGGCACGCATCGCCTCAATCGCCTTGGGCGACGGGCCAAACACGTTCTCGTTCGCCCCGATGCGCGCGACGAACCCATGCCCCATGGCACGTTCCTGCACCTCAGGGCCAACGAATGGCACGGTTGCGGGCAAACGGTCGACAAGCGGGGTGTAGCGTGGTCCGGACATGGGCATAACCTGTCGCAAATTACCCGCCAGAGCAAGCCTCGCCCTGCCGCCACGTCTCACTGGTTTTTGCCAGCCAAAACGCAATACTTGCCACCAAAGGAGTCCCGCCAATGCCCCGTGTTACCGTCGAGATCACAGACCACATCGCCCATGTCACCTTGACCCGAGGCGACAAGATGAACGCAGTCGATATGGATATGGCAGAGGCAATCGTCGCGGCGGGGGAGCAACTCAAAACCGATACAGAACTGCGCGCCGTTGTGCTCTCGGGCGAGGGGGCCTCGTTTTGCGCCGGACTGGACGTGATGAATTTCGCGAAATTCGCCGCCGGCGACCCCGAGGCCCTCGTGATGCCGCGCACCCACGGCGCGTCGAATTTGTTTCAGCAAATCGCGATGGTCTGGCGCGAGGTGCCCGTTCCGGTGATCGCGGCACTCCACGGCGCGGTCTTTGGCGCAGGCCTGCAACTCGCCGCCGGCGCGGATATTCGCATCGCGCATCCAGATACCAAGCTGGCGATCATGGAGATGAAATGGGGCCTGATCCCCGATATGGGCGGCATGGTCCTGCTGCCCAAACTGCTCCGCTCGGACGTGCTGCGCCGGATGACCTATTCGCCCGACCCGATCCTTGCCCCCAAGGCGCAAAGCTGGGGATTGGTGACCGAGCTGAGCGACACACCCTTGGCCGACGCCCACGCGCTGGCCCAAAATATCGCCACAAAAAGCCCTTCGGCCATTCGGGCCGCTAAACGGTTGATTGCGGTCGCGGAAAGCGGGGCTTCAGATACCGACATTCTGCTCGCCGAAAGCCGCGCGCAAACCGACTTGATCGGCAAACCCCATCAGCTTGAGGTGATCGCCGCGAATATGCAAAAACGCGTCCCGATCTTCAAATAACCACGGATTTTCGCAGCACCGCCGTTCTCTTCATCTTTCCAAAAATACTCGGGGGGAGTCGCTCGCACGAGCGACGGGGGCAACGCCCCCAAACGCGAGATGCTGCCTCATCAAACCCCACAAGGGGCCGGTCAAGTCACACCGTAACCGCCAACATATCCTCACCACCTTCGCATCGAGGCGTAGCCCGCTTGCAGGGGTCAATCCGTTGTCACCCGATTTCCGCCAAACGCGTGACAGCCGCCTTCAGCGCCGCTTCTTCCTCTTGCTTCTGCGCCAGCAACTCGCGGCTTTCGACAACCACTTCTTCGGGCGCCGAGGCGACAAATTTCGGGTTGTTCAGACGCCCGCGCAACCCGCCCATTTCCTTCGCCAGTTTCCCGAGCGCCTTTTCCAATCGTGCCTTTTCTTCGGCCACGTCAATGATGTCCGCCAGCGGCAAACCAAAGGTCCCGCCCTCGACTGCAATCGTCGCGGTGCCCTTTGGGAATGCGTCAACCGCGGTCAGGCTTTCAATCCGCGCCAGCCGCTTAATCATCGTCTCGTTGTTGTCCCATGCGGCTTGCCCGCTTGCGTCAAGCGATGACACGACCAGAGGCACCTTCAAGCCAGCCGGTACATGCATCTGCGCGCGCACCGAGCGCACGTTTTCGATCAACGCAATCACCCAATTCATCTCGCGGTCGGCATCGGCATCCACCAGATCGGTGGTATAGGTCGGCCAATCGGCGTGGATCAGCATTTTCGGGCGTTCAGAGTTCGAAATACCCCAGAGTTCCTCGGTGATGAACGGCATGATCGGATGCAGCATAATCAAACACTGGTCGAGAACCCACGCCAGCGTCTGCTCGGTCTCTGCTTTAGCGGCCGCGTCGTCACCTTGCAGGATCGGCTTGGTCAGCTCGACGTACCAGTCGCAAACGGTGCCCCATGTGAAGGCATAAAGCGCCAGCGCGGCATCGTTGAAGCGATAGGCGGTCAGGGCCTCGTCAACGGTGGCCAGCGTTTTGGCAGTCTCGCCGATGATCCACTTGTTCAGCGTGTTCTGCGCGTCAGGACGGGCATTCACCGGCTGGAACGGCACCTCGTAGTGATCCGCAAAGCTAAAGGCATTCCACAGCTTGGTGCCAAAGTTGCGATACCCCTTGATCCGGTCGGTGCTCAGTTTCAGCACACCCCCAATCGACGCCATGGCCGTATTGGTGAACCGCAACGCATCCGCGCCAAACTCGTCAATAATCACCAGCGGGTCGATGACGTTGCCGGTGGTCTTGGACATCTTCTTGCCCTTCTCGTCGCGCACCAGCCCGTGGAGATAGACAGTGTGGAACGGGATTTCGTCAACGACGGCCAGCTGCATCATCATCATGCGGGCGACCCAGAAGAACAGGATGTCCTGACCGGTGACCAGCACATCGGTCGAGAAATACTTCGAGGTGCTATCATCCCAGTTCGGCCAGCCCAGCGTGCCGATGGGCCAGAGGCCGGACGAGAACCATGTGTCTAGGACGTCGGGGTCGCGAACCAGAACCAGAGAAACGAATTCTGGATGTTCGTCATCGTCTCCCCAAACAGCGGCAGCTAGTGAAGCAACTTCGGCTCCATTCGGGTTGTCACCAAGTTTGAAGGAGTTTTCTTCTGTTAGTTCGAAGGCGCGAAACGACTTGTCTGGCTCTTCCGCAGACCTCGACGCAATAGCCAATTTGGCAGCTTCTTCGAAAGATGCGCCACAATAGCTATTGCCGAGTCTATCATACCAAACCGGAATCTGGTGTCCCCACCAAAGCTGGCGCGAGATACACCACGGCTCGATATTCTCCAACCAGTGGTAGTACGTCTTCTCGCCGCTTTCGGGCATGATTTCGGTGTCGCCGTTCTTCACCGCGTCCAGCGCGGGGCCGACAATTTTCGAGGTCTCGACAAACCACTGGTCGGTCAGCATCGGTTCGATGACCACTTTCGAGCGGTCCCCAAAAGGCTGCATGATCGGCTTGTTCTCGACGTAGGGGATCATCTGAGCCCCCAGCTCAGAGGCTGGGGCGTCTGTGTCTTCCCCGTCCCGGGCTTGATCCGGGACCTCTGCGGGTATCATCACCGCCAAACCCTCTGAGGTGATCTGATCCACCACCAATTTCCGCGCCTCAAACCGGTCCAGACCACGCAGGTCTTCCGGCACAAGATTGATCGCATCCGCCTCGGCCTCAGTCAGGGTCTGCTCACCCTTGGCGACAGCCATCGCAATAGTGGCGCAATCCTCATACGACGCCCCATCGGCCCGCATCGCGCCCTTGGTGTCCATCAGTCGGTACATCGGGATGCCGCCCCGCTTTGCCACCTGATAGTCATTGAAATCATGCGCCCCCGTGATCTTCACCGCGCCCGAGCCAAAGTCCGGGTCGGGATACTCATCCGTGATGATCGGGATCAGGCGGCGATGTTCCTTCGGCCCGACCGGTATTTCGCAAAGCTGCCCGACGATAGGCGCATAGCGCGCGTCCGAGGGATGCACCGCCACCGCACCGTCACCCAGCATCGTCTCAGGGCGGGTTGTGGCGATCGAGATATAGTCCCGCTCCTCGCGGAACGTGACATTCCCGTCTTCATCTTTCTCCAAATACTCATAAGTCGCACCACCGGCCAAAGGGTACTTGAAGTGCCACATGTGACCGGCGACTTCCACATTCTCGACTTCCAAATCCGAAATCGCGGTCTCGAAATGCGGGTCCCAGTTGACCAGACGCTTGCCGCGATAGATCAGGCCCTTGTTGTACATCTCAACAAACACCTTGATGACGGCGTCGTGGAAATTGCCCTCATTCCCCTCGGGGGCCCCGGGCGCACCGGACATGGTGAAGGCGTTGCGCGACCAGTCGCAGCTGGACCCGAGCCGCTTGAGCTGTTCGATGATCGTGTTGCCGTATTGGTCTTTCCACTCCCAGACTTTGCTCAGGAACTCCTCACGGCTCATATCCGTGCGGCGCAGGTTGCTTTCCTCTTTCAGCTTCTTTTCAACCTGCAACTGGGTGGCGATGCCCGCGTGGTCTTGCCCCGGCTGCCAGAGCGTGTCGAAACCACGCATCCGGTGCCAGCGCACAAGGATGTCTTGCAGGGTGTTGTTAAAGGCGTGACCAACGTGCAAAGCCCCCGTCACGTTGGGCGGCGGGATCATGATGGTAAAGGTTTCTTTGCGGCTGGCATTGGCGCCCGCTTTGAAAGCGCCGCTGTCTTCCCAAGCCTTGTAAATCCGCCCTTCGGCCTCGGCTGCGTTAAAGGTCTTTTCCATCGCCATCGGATCGCTTCCTGCGTCTAAAATCTGTCGCAGATGCTTTAGCGGTTCAGGGCAGGAAGGGGAAGGCGTCGGGCAGGCTTTTCCGCCCTATGCACCACCGCGGTCGATCTTATTGCTGAGGTGGATCAGGCTTTCCGAGCCTTTGACCCCCTTGGCTGAACAAATCCGGTCCAGAATCTCGTCCATTTCCGTGGTCGTTTGTGCCGTAAGTTCGATCAGCATGTCGTAGCGCCCCGAGGTCGTGCGCGCCGCGTGGACCTGCGGGATCGCCTTGAGCCGCGACAGCAGTGCCGGGCCGGATTGCGGCTCGTATGAGATCAACACGGTTGCGCTAAGCGGTGCCCGTTCGGATTGGCCAAGCCGCAGCGTGTAGCCTTGGATCACTCCCGAGGTTTCAAGCCTGTCGATCCGGCTTTGCACCGTTGTTCGCGCCAAGCCCAGTTTGCGCGCAAGGATGACCAGTGATTGGCGGGCGTTTTCGCTGAGCGCGACAAGAATTTTACGGTCAATATCGTCCATATGACGAAAACTACTGCGATTCTGCCGAAAATTCCAGTGAATTTGATGTGTTTGCCACTCGTTTTGCACAGTTTTGGCCTGAATGATGGGGCTAGGCAACTTAATCGAGGCAGAAATGTACCAGTCGCGAACCCCGACAAGCAGCGCTATCAGCTATCTGAAGGCCAAAACGCCCGATCAGCCGGTTTTGTTCTTTGACCCTGCCAAATTGACCCAGAGCTACGGTCGTTTTGTCAAAGGCTTTCCCGGTCTGGTGACCTATGCGGTCAAGGCCAACGACAGCCGCGAAGTGCTCGAGAACCTCGTTGTGGCGGGGATGACAGCCTTTGACGTGGCCTCGCCTGCCGAGATGAAGCGGGTGCGTCACGTCTCGCCCGACGCGGTGTTGCACTATAATAATCCAGTGCGCAGTCGCGCCGAAATCCGCGAAGGCGTGGCGCATGGTGTGGCCTCGTGGTCGGTGGATTGTTTGTCCGAGCTTGATAAACTCATCGAGGGCGGCGCGACCGGCGAAGTCTCGGTGCGTCTGAAATTGCCCGTCACCGGCGCGGTCTACGACTTTGGCGAAAAATTCGGTGCCGATCCCGAATTGGCCGTCGATCTGTTGCAAGCTGTTGCGCGCGCTGGCTTCGCGCCTGCCATGACGTTTCACCCCGGTACACAATGCAGCAGCCCCTTGGCGTGGCAACGCTACATCGAGGAATGCGCCAATATCGCGGTGCTGGCTGGTGTCGAACTGGCGCGATTGAACGTCGGAGGCGGCTACGCGGCGCACCGCACAGGCAACGCGCCGGATATTGAATCGATCTTTGACGCCATCGATAGAACCGTGTGCCGGGTCTTTGGGGCCAGCCGTCCGGCGCTGGTCTGCGAACCGGGCCGCGCGATGGTGGCGGAAAGCTATCAACTCGCGGTGCGGGTCAAGGCGATCAAACACGACAGCCTGCTCTATCTCAACGATGGCATTTATGGCGGCATGGCCGAATGGCGCGATCTGGGCGAAATGGACCGGCATCTGGTTGTCACATCCGCAGGGAAAACCAAGCAGGGTACGCATAAGAACTTCACGCTCTATGGACCGACGTGCGACAGTCTCGACCGGATTCCAGGTGAAATTTTCCTACCCGCCGACATCGCCGAGGAAGACTATGTGCTTTTGGCAGGCATGGGCGCCTATTCGACAGCGACCGCGACGGCGTTCAATGGCTACGGCGACTTGTTGCGCGTGACGCTTGGGTAGGGCGCAACGCCTCTGGACAGTCATTCACCAAGCGTTAGGCTAAAGGCAGTCGATCTGTTCTTTGGTTTTCGGGGGTGTTCGTCCTGTCTTTTGACGCAGTCCACGGCGCAACGCCTTTCCCCTGCCGCAACGCAGCGCTGGCGAAAGATTTTGTAAACTTTCGCCTGATCCTGATTGAGACGGCCCGTTTGGCGGGCCAAGTCACCTTGGGAGCGCGCGCATGAAGGAAGACCCCCTCAAAACCCGCATCCTCAAGTGGCTGAGGCTGACCCCACGCGCGGAACACTCGGCGCCCGCCCGTGGGAAAGGACCGATCCAGCATGTCATCATTCTGGACGGGACGATGTCAACGATGGTGCCCGGTTGGGAAACCAACGCAGGCATGACCTATCGCTTGCTGCAAGAGGTCGGCTATCCAGTGTCGCTTTACTATGAAGCGGGTGTGCAGTTGCACTCGTGGCGTCAAATTCCGGCGGTGTTGATGGGGCGCGGGATCAACAAGCAAATTCGCAGCGCCTATGGCTATCTGGCGTCGCGCTATCGCCCGGGCGATAAGATTTACCTGATCGGCTATTCGCGCGGGGCTTATGCTGTGCGCTCACTGGCGGGGGTGATCGATTCGGTGGGGTTGCTAAAACCTCAGGCCGCGACAACGCGCAACGTGCGGCAGGCCTACCGGATTTACCAATCGCAAGCATCAAGTGAGACAGTGCAGGCGTTCAAGTCCGCCTTTTGCCATTCCCGGACCGAGATCGAGATGATCGGCGTATGGGACACAGTCAAGGCGCTGGGTGTGCGCCTGCCGGTGCTGTGGCGCTATTCGGCTCCCAATCACGAATTCCACAACCACCGTTTGGGCGGGTCGGTGAAAAAGGGGTTTCACGCCCTTGCGCTGGATGAAACCCGCGAGGTGTTTGAGCCTGTGCGCTGGAAATGCGTGGGGCCAGCGGATGCGCGGGTCGTGCAGATGTGGTTTCGCGGGACGCATGGGGACATTGGCGGGATGCTTGGTGGCTATATGCCGGCGCGGTTGCTGTCGAATATTCCTCTGATCTGGATGCTTGAGCAACTTGAGGCCTGCGGCGTGCCGCTGCCCCCCAACTGGCAAATGCGCTTTCCCGTTGATCCCGACGCCGAGTCTGTCGGCACTTGGCGCAGTTGGGGTAAGCTGTTTCTGCTGCGCAAGAAACGCATCGTTGGCCGTGATCCGACCGAGAAAATCCACCCGACGGCGGCGGCACATGGCTATCGGATCGACTGATCCTCGTGCTACCGGCTTGCGACCCGACCACGGCCTGACATATAGAGTTCCAGACTGATTGATTATCTGACTTGGAGGCGTCGATGGCCGGCCACTCAAAATGGGCAAATATCCAGCACCGGAAAGGGCGTCAGGACGCGTTGCGTTCGAAGCTGTTTTCCAAGCTGTCAAAGGAAATCACCGTTGCGGCTAAAATGGGCGATCCTGATCCCGACAACAATCCGCGCCTGCGGTTGGCAATCAAAGAGGCCAAGTCTCAATCCGTCCCAAAGGACGTCATTGACCGTGCAATCAAGAAATCGATGGCGGGCGAAGGCGATGAATACGAAGAAATCCGCTACGAGGGCTATGGCCCCAGCGGTGTGGCCGTGATCGTCGAAGCGATGACCGACAACCGCAACCGCACGGCTTCGACGGTGCGCTCGACGTTTTCCAAGAACGGTGGCAACCTCGGTGAAACCGGCTCGGTCGGGTTCATGTTCGATCGCAAAGGCGAAGTGGTCTACAAACCCGAGGTCGGCGACGCTGACACCGTGATGATGGCCGCGATTGAAGCCGGGGCCGAAGACGTCGAAAGCACCGAAGACGGCCACGTCATCTTTTGCGCCGACACCGACCTTAACGAGGTCGCGACCTCGCTCGAGGGCGAATTGGGCGAAAGTGAATCGACGAAGTTGATCTGGAAGCCAACGACAACCACCGAGCTTGATCTGGAGGGGATGCAAAAACTCATGCGTCTCGTGGACGCGCTTGAGGACGACGACGACATTCAGCGGGTCACAACGAATTTCGAAGCCTCAGACGAGGTTATGGACCAGCTTTAAGCAGCGGGTCGCAGTCATTTTGACAAGGCGCAGGGCAGCCCCCTGCGCCTTTTCTTGCTTAGTGCCAGCATAAATTTCACGGTAGGGTTGCATCGAAATCGATCTCTGGGCTATGGTCATCGCGCGATTGCTTCCCTTAGGTCAACTACGGCGGCGGGGGCGGTCGCATATTTAGGCATGGCGGCGAAATTGTCGTCTGGATTTTTTTATGTATGGCCCTGTGATGCGCATTTTCAGCTTGTTTCAAGCGCGCAGTCTTCACCGGGTAGGAGTGTTGATGTGTCGGCCCAAGCGTATTTAAGCGTTGCCCAGCTGCGTGAGTTGTTACTGGGAATGGAGCAAGAACTCGGAATTGGCGATCTTTCGCAAAACGAAAAAGACGTTCTTTATGCGGTTCAAGTCGCGATGAATCCCGGCAGCGGCGTTGCCAAGTCAGATGATATTCGCAACCATATGTTGCTCAGTCAAATGACCCAACCGACCTTTCACCGAAGCCTGAAGTCTTTGATTAAAAAGGGCTTTGTCGGGCACGCGCCGCAAACAAAAGCCGGCTCATACGTTCTTGCGACGGCCGAGGAGCAAGCCGCCTAGATCACGCCTTGATCGGGGTGCCTGTATTGCGTACTAGGCCTTTTGGGACCCTCGAAAGGTTTTGGCATGGGCGGCGCTTTTTCAGCGGGATTTACACTTGGGTTTTCGCTCATCCTTGCGATTGGGGCGCAAAACGCCTTTGTGCTGCGACAGGGTCTGAAGCGGCAATATGTGCTGGCGATCAGCCTGACCTGTGCGCTCAGCGACGCGATTTTGATCGTCGCAGGCGTTCTGGCGTTTGAATGGCTGACGACACAGGTGCCCGGCGTTGTCGATATAGTGAAATGGGCCGGTGCGGCGTTTTTGTTCGGCTATGGCGCCATGTCGCTCAAGGCGGCCATCGTCGGCGGTGAAACGCTCGAGGCGAAGGGCACAGCGCCCTCGCTGACCAAAGCAATGGTCACTTGTCTGGCGCTGACGTGGTTAAACCCGCATGTCTATCTCGACACGATGCTGCTGATCGGCTCGATTTCGGCACAGTATGACGCCAAGTTCGCTTTCACCCTCGGGGCGGTTTTGGCAAGTTTCGTGTTCTTTTTCTCGCTAGGATATGGTGCGCGGTTCCTGGCGCCGCTGTTTGCGCAGCCCTTGGCGTGGCGCGTTCTGGACGTGCTGATCTGCGCCGTCATGTGGGGCATCGCCTACAGCCTGGTGTTCGTGTAATTCGCTTGTCGTTCCTGCGTTTCTGCGTCTTGATGCGCGCATGACGACTGCTTCCCCTCAGAACGCTTTGACGGGCATCCTGTGGATGATCCTCACGGGTCTCTGTTTTGTCGGGGTGACCGCCCTTGTCAAAGTGTTGGGCACGCGACTGCCCGCCGCGCAGACGGCGTTTATTCGCTATGCCTTTGGGATTATTCTTGTTTTGCCGCTGATGAAGCATGTGTTCGCGGCAAGAATGACCCGCAAGCAGATTGGTCTCCTTGGCCTGCGCGGGGCCGCCCATACCGGCGGCGTCATTATGTGGTTCTTTGCAATGGCGCGTATTCCGATCGCCGATGTGACGGCGATGAACTACGTGTCTCCGGTCTACGTCACGCTGGCCGCAGCCCTGTTTCTGGGCGAGAAACTGGCCGCGCGTCGCACGATTGCGGTGATCTTTGCGCTGATCGGTGCGCTGGTTATCCTGCGCCCCGGCTTTCGAGAGCTCAGCCCCGGCCATATCGCCATGATCTTTGGACCCCTCGGCTTTGGTGCGTCCTATATCCTGGCCAAACGCGCCAGCGATGAGCTGAGCGCAACGGTGGTGGTCGCGATGCTGACAATCACCGTCTCCATCGGGCTGGCCCCGCTTGCCTATTCGGTTTGGCTGGCCCCGACGCTTTACGAGGTCAGCGTTCTGGCCGGCGTCGCCGTGTTGGCGACCCTCGCGCATTATGCAATGTCGCGGGCCTTTCAGGCGGCCCCCGTGGGCGTGACGCAACCCGTGACCTTCCTTCAGCTTGTCTGGGCCGTGATGCTTGGCAGCCTGGTCTTTGGCGAAGCCATTGACCCCTATGTGGTTCTGGGCGGCGGGATCATTGTCGCCTCGGTTAGCTTTATCGCTTGGCGCGAAGCTGTCCTGAAACGTCGGCAAAAGACACCTCAGCCGGATCAGACGCTCTAAAATGAACTGAAAAGTTTATCAGGGATGAAGAATGTCGGACAAGCGTGCGGATTATGTGATCGTTGGGGCGGGCAGCGCGGGTTGCGCCATGGCTTATCGTCTTAGCGAGGCAGGGAAATCGGTCATCATCATCGAATTCGGCGGCAGTGATTTTGGCCCCCTCATTCAAATGCCCGGCGCGCTGAGCTTTCCGATGAACATGCAGCGCTACGATTGGGGCTATAAATCCGAACCTGAACCGCATCTCGACGGGCGGCGTCTGGTCTGTCCACGCGGCAAGGTGATCGGCGGATCATCCAGCATCAACGGCATGGTTTATGTGCGCGGACACGCCAAGGACTACGACCATTGGAACGACTCCGGCGCGGCGGGCTGGTCCTATGCGGATGTGCTGCCCTATTTCAAACGCATGGAGACATGGGACGACGCGGGGCAGGGTGGCGACCCCGCATGGCGGGGCAATGACGGCCCGCTGCATGTGACACGCGGCAAACGTGACAACCCGCTGGTGACGGCCTTTGTCGAGGCCGGTCAACAAGCGGGCTATCAGGTGACCGACGATTACAACGGCGAAAAGCAAGAAGGCTTTGGCGCGATGGAGCAAACCATCTTTAAGGGTCAAAGATGGTCCGCCGCCAATGCCTATCTCAAACCGGCGCTGAAACGGGACACCTGCCGTTTGGTACGCGGGCTCGCCTCAAAGATCGTGATCGAGAACGGCAAGGCGACAGGTGTCGAAATCCGCAATGGGGCGCAGTCCGAGATCATTCACGCCAACGCCGAGGTCATTCTCGCAGCCTCGTCGATCAACTCGCCCAAGTTGCTGATGTTATCGGGCATTGGTCCAGCTGCGCATCTGGCAGAGCACGGCATTGAGGTTGTGGCCGACCGCCAGGGCGTCGGCGGCAATCTTCAGGACCATCTTGAGCTTTATATCCAGATGGCGGCCTCGCAGCCGGTAAGCCTGTTCAAATATTGGAGCCTTCTGGGCAAGGCCTATGTCGGTGCGAAATGGGTGTTCACACGCTCGGGTCCGGGGGCGTCAAACCAGTTTGAAAGTGCGGCTTTCGTGCGCTCGCAGGCGGGTGTGGATTATCCCGACATCCAGTATCACTTCCTGCCCATTGCCGTGCGCTACGACGGTCAGGCCGCCGCCGAGGGGCACGGGTTTCAGGCCCATGTCGGCCCGATGCGCTCGCCCTCGCGCGGGCATGTGCGGCTTGCCAGCGCTGATCCGGCTGCGGCTCCGAAGATCCTGTTCAACTACATGTCGCAAGAAAAAGATTGGGACGACTTCCGCACTGCGATCCGCATGACGCGTGAAATCTTCGCGCAAGAAGCGTTCAAGCCCTACGTGAAGCACGAAATCCAGCCCGGCTCAGAGGCGCAATCTGACGAAGACCTGAACGCCTTTATCAAGGAACATGTTGAAAGCGCCTTTCATCCCTGCGGCACCTGCAAGATGGGTCGCGCCGATGATATAAGCGCCGTCGTTGATCCTAAGGGGCGCGTGATTGGCGTTGAGGCTTTGCGCGTTGCCGACAGCAGTATTTTCCCACGTATCACCAATGGCAACCTCAACGGGCCCTCAATCATGGTCGGCGAAAAAATGTCGGATCACATTCTGGGCAAAACGCCTTTGGCCCCGTCAAACGCGGAGCCATGGATGCATCCAAATTGGCAAAACGAGCAGCGATAACAGGGTCGAATTGATCCCAGTCAAGGCACCCTCGGGGCGTTTGAAATAGACTTCCTTTCGAGACAAAAAAAGGAGAGCGCTCAATGTCCAACACGCCGCATGAATTGGCTCAGGATTTTCCAGAACATGCTGATCGCATCAGCGAATTGAAACAGAACGACGCGCATTTTTCGCGATTGTTCGACGACTATCACGACATAAATCGGGCCGTTCATCGTGCAGAAACCAACGTCGAGCCATTGGAAGACTTGGCCGAAGTTGAACTGCGCAAGAAACGTGCGGCGCTCAAGGACGAGCTTTACCACCTGCTGACCGCTGCGGCCTGAATGCCGTCGCGGATCCCACCGTGACCCATATGAAACGGGCGCCGTTTTCGGTGCCCATTTTTAGCGCAGCAAAATGCCCGAGGCCATAAACCCGCCGTCGATGTTCAGGATATGCCCGTTGATATAGGCGGCCTTGTCCGAAGCAAGAAATTTGATCGCCGCCGTGACTTCCTCGGGTTGGGCATAGCGCATCGCGGGGATTTGCTGATGCCAGACCTCGCGGTCCTTGGGGCCGTGGACCTGGCGGATCATCGGCGTGTCGACAGGGGTCGGTGCCACGGCGTTGGCGGTGATCCCCTTGTCGCCAAGCTCGGCGGCCAGAAGTTTGGTCAGCATATCCACACCCCCCTTGGTGCAGGAATAGGCCCCGCGACCGGTGTTGGCGATTTGCCCGTTGACCGAACTGACGGTCACGATGCGGCCCTTGCACTTGGCAACCATCTGGCGGCCCGCCAACTGGCAGCAATGAAAGGTGCCGGTCAGATTGACGTCAAGGATGCGGTCCCAGTCCTCGGGATCGAAGTCTAGGATCGGTGCGGGCTTCACAATGGCCGCCGTCGTGACTAGAACATCCGAACCCCCGGCTTGTGCAACACGCGCGAAAGCCGCGTTCAGGGCATCCCGATCCGTGACATCCACCGCCAGCGGCGTGATCTGGCCGTCCAGACCGCCAAGGGCTTTGTCCAGTATCGCGGTACTGGTATCGAGCGCAAAAACATGTGCGCCCTCGGCGGCGAACGCCTTGACGCAAGCCGTGCCGATGCCGCCCGCGCCTCCGGTGATGACCACGTTGAGGCCTGAAAAATCACCCATGTCAGAGCACTTCATAGGGCAGAATACCCCGCGCGTTTTCGTTGATGCTCAGGCGGCGTTCCAGTGGCGGCACGGCCCGCTGATGGCAATTGGCGCGCTCGCAAATGCGGCAGCTAATGCCGATGGGCTCAAAGGTGCCGCGCGGCGAAATATCCATGCCGTCGGCGTAGACAAGAGCGTCTGCGTGGGCGACTTCGCACCCGAGACCAATGGCGAAACGTCGAACGGGCGCCCCGAAAGAGCCACCCGGTTTCGACACATCCCGCGCAAGGCAAAAGTATTTCACACCGTCAGGCGTTTCCGCCAACTGGCGCAGGAATCGCCCCGGCGTTTCAAAGGCGCGGTGCACATTCCACAGCGGGCAGGCCCCGCCGAAACGCGCGAATTGCAGTCGCGTGGCCGAGTGGCGCTTGGTGATCGTGCCCGCCTGATCGACACGTACGAAAAAGAACGGAATGCCCTTTTGCCCCGGTCTTTGCAGCGTTGAAAGCCGATGCGCGACTTGCTCGATCGAGGCCCCGAAGCGATGCGATAAAATCTCGAGATCATGGCGATGCTCACGCGCGGCCGTGAGAAAGGCGTTGTAGGGCATCAGGGCGGCCCCGGCGAAATAATTGGCCAGACCGATCTTGGCGATGGCGCGGGCTTCGTCGGTCTGAAACCGCGCCAGATCCAGGGTGGCTTCAAGCAGGCTGTCCTGCGTCAGCAGCGCCAGTTGCAGCAGGATCTGAAAGGTTTGCGTCTCGTTGGCGGCCAGTGATGAGATCGACAAAACGCCATGCTCGGCGTCGAACCTGCGCAGCGTGACGGTGTTTTCCAAGCGCACGTCGATGCCGCGGGCTTTGAGCGCAGCAATGGCCGCATCGCGCAAGCTCAGGCGGCCGGTGTTTTGGGTGGCGAAATTTTCGGCGGCTTTGTCGACCGCATCGATGTAGTTGTCGCAATAGTGAAAAAAGTCGCGCACCTCTTCCCAGGGGCTGGACTGCACACGGGCGTCTTCGCGCCCCAAAGCCTCGTCCAGCGACGCAAGGCGCTCATGGGTCTGGCGATAGGTCAGGTGCAATTCCAGAAACGCCCGCGCCAATGTCGGCGCATTCGAGGCCGCAAGCCGGAGATCGGCCAAGGGCGGCTGGGTTTCGGCGAAAATCGGATCGGCAAGCGCCTCGCGCATATCGCTGACGATGCGTTCGCCGTCGCCGGACGAAAGCTCGGTCACATCAAATCCGAACTCTTGCACCAACCCCAAAAGCACGGTCGAGGATATCGGTCGGTTGTTGTTCTCCATCTGGTTCAGATAGGGCAGTGACACCCCCAGCTTGGCGGCAAAGTCCTTTTGCGTCAGGCTGAGCCGTTGGCGCAATTCACGCAGTTTCACACCAGCATAGAGTTTTTGTGTCGCCATCATCCGTCGCCTTTGCAGGTTAGCTTAGCAATGTCGTAACTTTTGCAAATTCCTGAAGCAACAGAAAACCCTGCACCTTGGCGTTACCATACTTGCGCGTCAGGGCAGACAAGCCCCCGCAGGATTGCTAGGCTAAAGATGACACAAGGCGCTGCGGGACGCGCGTCGGCACATGAGGGCATGCAAAATGCGGTGGTTATGGGTGGTATTCTTCGGGCTTTTGGCAACGGGCGCGCAGGCAGCGAGTTTTGATTGCGCCAAGGCCGCCACCGAGATTGAGCACGCGATTTGTAACAGCCCAGAGCTGTCGCAATTGGACGAGGACATGGCGGCGGCCTATAAGCAGGTGCCGCAAAGCAACAAATACTTCGCCTCGCTTCGGGCGAACCAGCGCGACTGGCTGCAAAACGACCGCATAGCGGATGTTCAAACCTTTGAGAACCGCGCAATGTATCTGACGGCGTTTGCCAGCTTGGCGACCTGTCTGGATGCTTCGGACACGCCGCAAGATTGTCTGATGGCCGAGCGTGAGACGCTGGATACCTGTATGAATGCGGGGCAATATTCGACCTATGCGATGAACACCTGTAGCGGCGCCATGGCCGCCGCCTGGGACTCGATTCTCGCGGTCGAGAGCGGCTTGCAGCGCCAAAGTCTTGCGGATGATCCTGAGACACTCGTCCTTTATGACGCGGCCCTTGCAGCGTTTGACGCCTACCGCGACGCGGAATGCGGCTGGCGTTACAGCCAGTATCGCGATGGCACCATCCGTGGACAGATTTGGTTTGGCTGCTATCTCGACCTGACATCGCGACGCGTGTTTGCGACCATTCTGGATCACCAGCTTTTCTAGCTTTGCATGGCGAAACGCCCGAACGTTCGCAATTGACCCCTGCGGGCTAAGAAACGTCGTGTCATGGCTTTAGTTCCCTTGCAAAACACGATATTCCGCGAAGCTGAAACCAAAGGGAATCCCTGATGTCCGACTTCAAAACCCCCGGGCCTGTCGAGGCCAGCCTGCGCGACCAGATTTCTCCGATTGAGGAGATCATCAAGGATGCCAAGGATGGCCGCATGTTCATTCTCGTGGATCACGAAGACCGCGAGAACGAGGGCGATTTCGTCATTCCTGCCGATGCCTGCGATGCGGCTGCGATCAACTTTATGGCGACCTATGGGCGGGGGCTGATCTGTCTGCCGCTTGAATCGCGCCGTGTCGATCACCTTGGCTTGCCGATGATGTCGACGTTCAACAGCTCGCGTCACGAAACCGCCTTTACCGTTTCTGTCGAGGCCCGCGAAGGGGTGTCGACCGGAATTTCTGCCGCCGACCGCGCGTTGACGGTGGCCGTGGCCATTGATGACGACAAAGGCCCCGCCGAGATCGCCACCCCCGGTCACGTCTTTCCCCTGCGCGCCCGCAATGGCGGCGTGTTGGTACGGGCGGGCCATACCGAAGCAGCGGTGGACATCGCGCGGCTGGCAGGGCGCAACCCGTCGGGCGTGATCTGTGAGATCATGAACGAAGACGGCAGCATGGCGCGTCTGCCCGATCTTGTTGAGATCGCCAAAAAGCACAACCTGAAAATCGGCACGATTTCCGACCTGATCGCCTATCGCCGCCGCCATGACAATCTGGTGCGTGAAACCGCCCGCGAGACGACGCTTTCGGAATTCGGTGGCGAATGGGACATGCGCATCTTCACCGATGTCATCCACGAGGTCGAACACATCGTGCTGATTAAGGGCGATATCTCGACGGACGAACCTGTGCTGGTGCGCACGCATTCACTACGGGTCGCGCAAGATCTTCTCGGGCTTGGTCCTAAACCGGCGGATGAATTGTCCAAGGCCATGAACATTATCGCAGGCGAGGGGCGGGGCGTTGTCTGCCTGTTCCGTGAGCCGCGCAAAAAGGTGTTCTCGGACGAAGAAGAAGGCCCGCGCACCGTCAAACAGATCGGCCTCGGCTCGCAAATTCTATCGACCTTGGGCGTCCACGATATGATCCTGCTGACCGATAGCCCCGAGACGACCTATGTCGGTCTCGATGCCTTCGGGCTGAACATCACGGGCACGCGCCCGATTTCGGAGAGTTAACATGGCGACTGCTGAACAGCACTACATCCTGCCCGGTCCTGCGTTTGAAAAACCGGTCAAACTGTTGATCGTCGTGGCCCCCTACTACAAAGATATTGCCGACAGCCTGATTGCAGGCGCCAAGGCCGAGATCGAGGCCGCAGGCGCGACATGGGACTTGATCGAAGTGCCCGGCGCGCTTGAGGTTCCAACCGCGATCGCCATGGCCGAACGCCTGTCGAACTTTGACGGCTACGTGGCGCTGGGCTGCGTGATCCGTGGTGAAACCACCCATTACGAAACCGTCTGCAATGACAGCAGCCACGCCATTCAGTTGATGGGTCTTCAGGGGCTGTGCATCGGCAATGGCATCCTGACGGTCGAAAACCGCGCTCAGGCCGAGGTGCGCGCCGATACGGCGGATCAAAATAAAGGTGGCGGTGCGGCGGCTGCGGCCTTGCATCTGATTGCGCTCAGCCGTAAGTGGGGCGGCCAGCGCAAGGGCGTTGGGTTCAAGCCAGCCGACGAATTGAAGCTGGCTGATAAAGTCTAGGGAAAACGACCGTCATGGGCGCAGCACGCATCGACAAACGTATGAAAAAATCCGCCAGCCGGTTTTACGCGGTTCAGGCGCTTTTTCAGATGGAGGCCTCTGGCCAGACAGTCGAACAAGTGCTGCGCGAATTTCTCGATCACCGGTTTGGCGCGGTCTATGACGGCACCGAAATGATCGACGGCGATGTCGATCATTTCCGCGACCTTGTCGAAGGCGCTGTGAACTATCAGGCCCCGATCGATCAGATGACCGACCGTGCCCTTGTTGCGAAATGGCCCATCGCGCGGATCGACCCGACCCTGCGCGCCGTATTTCGCGCCGCAGGTGCCGAGATGACCCAATGCGACACGCCTCCCAAAGTTGCGATTGTGGAGTTTATGGACGTGGCCAAGGCCTTTTTCAGCGACGCGAAAGAGGCGAATTTCGTCAACGCCGTGCTGGATCACATGGCCCGCGAGGCCAAACCCGAGGCGTTTTAAGCCGCTGGCGGTTTTTGGCCGTTTCTGCGTCTAAGCCTTGTCAAAAGCGACAGATTGGCCGATCCTGAGCACAAGGAGTCTGCCATGCCAAAACTCATTTCACTCTACATTCAACAGGTTGCGATTGGCTTCGCGATCTCAGCGGCCTTTGTTGCTGGGCTATTGTTCTTTGATGTCGCCGGTCTCTGGCGGCTTGTTAGCGGCGATAGCGCGGGGGGGATTGCGGTGCTGATGCTGTGGGTCGCAAACGGGATCGTCTTTGCCGGCGTGCAATTTGGCATTCGCATCATGATGATGGCAGAAGGACCACAAAAGCCCGGCGGCGGGGCGCGCTTGCGGGTGTTTACCGTACCAGCGCTGGTCACGGCAAAGGCAAAAGCCAAGCGGGTAGGGCGCTAACGCCAGCGGTCGGTTGCGCCAACCCTGATCGGGGCAATGTGGCGGGCCCGCAGCGGCCGTGTGGTTATCTCATTCCCGAGGACCTGTATATACAGGTGGGCATCGGGTAATCGGACCAGGATCCGAACAGAGCCAATTCCCTCGGAATTGCTTAAGGCCACCGGAATGCAACCGTGTCACGAGAAGAGCAGAACCCGCCACAGACTCACCTAGGCTTTTGTCCTCTCAAGGGCAAGGGGCTTGCTGTTTGTTCTTGATTTGTTCATGATGCAGGCATGGATGACTCGCTTCTGCAACCTGGCCAGCTATTGGCGCGTGGCGTTTGCCGCCACCTTGCGACGCATGGGATGGTCACCGTTGAAGAACTGGTGCCAACCAGCGGGCTGCGCGTGGATGTCATGGCCTTGTCTCCCAAGGATGAGGTTTGGGTGATCGAATGCAAATCCAGCCGCACGGACTTTCAGACCGACAATAAGTGGCAGGGCTATCTGGAATGGTGCGACCGTTACTTTTGGGCCGTGGATGCGGATTTCCCCGTCGATCTGCTTCCGCCCGAAACCGGCCTTATCATCGCCGACCCCTATGACGCCGAACTCATACGCCCCGCACCGCTTGATAAAATGGCCGCCGCGCGGCGCAAGGTTATGATCCGCAAGTTTGCCTTTCATGCCGCCCGCCGATTGCGCGACTACCGCGATCCCCGCCTATAAGGAGACGGTCCATGATGGTGAAATTCTATTACCCCGACGGAGACTGGTGCTATCGCGCCCTTCAAACGGTTCATGCGATCTTTCACAAAGACGGCAAATTGATCGCCCGCGCCGAAAAGGGCGACCGAACCGGATATTACGAATTCGAGATCGTGGAATTTGAGCTGATCGGCCCGGGCGAGCGCCACAAATAGCCGCTAGCGACGCACGATTTGGGCAGCGGCGCGCAATTCCTCGGCGATTTCTTCGGCTTCTTCCGCTGTGAAATCCATCGGCACTTCAATGCCCTTGGCCTCGACAAAAATGCGCACCATGCCTTGATCGGTCGGACCAATTTGCAGGTTCGCTTCAATGTCACTTTCCGAATTGATACCCATATCAATGCCTCCGATTGCTTTCTTCGGGGTATCGTCTGTTCACGGATATTGCAAGATAAGGCCGGGGCCAAAAACCCAGAGGCGATGAAGCGTGAGTCGCTGGGGAAACTTATCAAAATGACTATAAATATGGATTGCCGCCGAAACATTATTGCGAAATGCATCTATATTTAGACATTTTTGGGCAGCAACCCCCAAATCTAGGGCAAATTCAATCGATTTTCCTTGACTAAGCGAAAATCCGCTGACGACAATTCGGCGCGGATGCAAGTTTTGCCTCTGCCAATGCAGCCCGAAATAGGGCGCAATCAACACAAACGAAGAGGGAAGAGTATGCTTGATAATGTGAAAAAGACCATTGGGTCATTGACCGAAATCGGCATCGCGCTGCTGGCCTTGGCCGTCGTCGCGTCGCTGTTGGTCGGTGCAAGCAACATGGCGTTTCTTGGTGACGTTGTTGGCAACATCACCGCGCTTGTTACCCAACTTGGCAGCGCAGGCCTTGCCGGTCTGATCTCGCTGGGTGTCATTCTCTGGCTATTCCAGAAGTAAGCAAACTGCTCATCCGGCAGGAAAACCAGTGAGGTCAGAATGGACAAATTCATATCCCTAATGGGCGCGGTCAGAACCGTTTTTCGGCAAGTCACCGAGACCGGTTTCGTGTTCCTGGGATTTGTCGTTCTGGTCTACCTGCTGCTGGGTGAGCAATCGGGAAGTTTCGTCACCTCGGTCATCGCGAACATCTCGGTGATGGTCAATGTCATCACGCCACCCGTGCTGGGGGCCGTCGGCTTGGGCATCGCGCTTCTCTATCTAACGAAGCGGAAATAAAGCCGATTTTTCCATTGACCCTTCTGCGTGAGTCGCATAATTCCTCTGGCAAGATCGAATTGTGCCGCCTTAGCTCAGTTGGTTAGAGCACTGGTTTGTGGAACCAGGGGTCCCCCGTTCAAGCCGGGGAGGCGGTACCATTTCCCCCCTTTTCAAATGCACGATTTTCGCCCGCGGGCGTGCCATTGCGCGCCTTTGCAACGAAAAAAGGGGCCACCCGAAGCTGGCCCCCTAAATCTCTCAAAGCGCCGAAAACCCTTAGGAATTGTCCGAGCGCGTGCGCGGCACCAGCGCTTTAACCAGGTCCTTCACGTCAAGCTGGCCGATCGGTTTGCCGTCTTTCACAACGCGGTAGATATGGTTCGTGTCGCCATCCGAAAGCGCAATGATGTTCTCAAGGTTGCTGTCGGCCTCGACCTCGCCATCGTGTTTTGCATCCGTCAAAGGCGTCATCACCGAGCGCACCCGAAGAACCCGTGCGCGGTTAATATCGCTGACGAAATCCTCGATATAGGGATCGTTGGGGTTCATAAGAATATGCTGCGGCTCACCCTGTTGAACGACTGCACCATCCTTGAGAATCACAAGGTGGTCGGCAAGTTTCAGTGCTTCGTCTAGGTCATGCGTGATGAAGACAATGGTTTTGTGCAGTTCTTCCTGAAGCTCAAGCAACAGATCCTGCATGTCGGTGCGGATCAGTGGGTCAAGCGCCGAGAACGCCTCGTCCATCAGCATGATGTCCGAGTTTGACGTCAGCGCCCGAGCAATCCCAACCCGTTGCTGCATCCCGCCCGACAGTTGCGCCGGATAGTGATGCTCATACCCTTGCAGCCCCACGCGGTTCAGCCATTTGCGGGCCTCGTCTTCGCGCTCTTTAAGGGCGACGCCCTGAACCTCAAGCGCCATCGCGGCGTTCTGAAGTACCGAGCGATGCGGCAGCAGCGCGAATTTCTGGAACACCATCGACATCTTTTTCTGGCGAAGCAGACGCAGTTCGTTTTGCGACAGCTTCATCACATCGACGCCATCGATCAGGATTTCGCCCGCTGTCGGTTCGATCAGCCTGTTGAGGTGCCGGATCAGCGTCGACTTGCCCGAGCCTGACAGCCCCATGACAACCGTGGTCTCCCCCGCTTGCATATCGACATTGATGTCTTGCAGGCCAAGCACATGGCCGTGATTGGCCAGCAATTCGTCCTTGCCGACACCCTTACGGACATGGGCCAGGGCCTCTTGGTCGTTGCGCCCGAAGATCTTGAACAGCCCACGCAGGCGGACTTTGGGTTCTTTTGTCATATGTCTGCCCGCCCTTAGTGTTTCATATGGGTCATATCGACCCGCTGAAGTGCCGCTTTGGACACCCGATCAAGAATAACCGCCAGCAGCACAATTCCGATGCCTGCCACGATGCCGACGCCGAGTTCCAGATTGCGGATGCCGCGCAGCACGTTGACGCCCAAACCCGGTGCTGAAACCAACGAGGCAATCACAACCATCGCAAGGCTCATCATGATGGTTTGGTTGACCCCCGCCATGATGTTGGGCAGCGCCAGAGGCAGCTCAACGCCCACCAGTTTCTGGCGCGAATTCATGCCAAAGGCGTTGGCGGCCTCGATCACGTCTTTGTCGACTAAGCGGATGCCAAGGTCCGTCAGTCGGATCACCGGCACGATGGCGTAAAGGATAATCGCGATGCCGTAGAGCTTACTTTCGGTCACGGAAAACAGGAAGATCAGCGGGATCAGATAGACAAAGGTCGGCAATGTCTGAAGCAGATCGAGAACCGGCACCACGGATTTTTGCAGCCTGTCGGATTTCGACATGGCGATGCCGATGGGCACCCCGAGAAGCACGGAGATACCGGTGCAAACGAAGATGATCGACAGGGTTTGCATGGCCACATCGTAGTGATCGACAAGCCCGAGGAAAAAGATCGACACCGCCACAAAGATCGTAACGGGGCGCGATTTCGACGCATACCACGAAATCGCCAGCAGGATTGGCACCATGATGAACCACGGAATAACCGAGAACGTCCAAAGCGCACCATCAAGCATCCAGCTCAGCGGTTGCGTGATCGGGTCCAGCACAGATTTCAGCGCCGGTTTGGCGGCCAGAAACCCGTCCTCGATGCCTTTGGTGACATCGCGCGACTGGATGATATTTGAACAACTTTCGTTCAGGTTGTCCAAAGACGGGAACGGAAAGAATGGTCCGCTGACTTCCTCGCCGCTGCTTTGCGCCAAGAGATCGGCCATGGACATCGGCGCCGAGGATTCTCCGCTGCCGCACCATTCCGTTAAGCCAAGTGTTTTGAATAGACCGTCGTAAAAGGCCATCGTTTCCTCTCCCCATAAAAAACCGCCCCGGCCAATTGGCCGAGGCGATCCATGTTTTTTCGCTTAGTTAAGCAGTGCTGCCAATTTGCCTTTGGCATCGTCGTTCAACCACGATCCCCAGACATCGGCATTGTTGGTCAGGAAATACACCGCAGCTTCGTCATAAGACGCGTTGTTGTCCAGACGCCATGCCAGCACTTCACCCATCTGAGCGTTGGTGAACGAGACGTTTTTCAGCAATTCCGCAACTTCTGGCTCACGCTCCATGAAGGCAGCGGAAACAGCCGTCACAACCTTCGCAGCCGGATAGGCCGAGAATGTTGGGTTTTCGCAGTCTACGTCACCGTTGCAGGTGTGGGCTTCTGCGTTGTATTCGCCAACCTGAACCTGAACCATTGGGTATTTGCCCAAAACGGCTGTCGGGGCCCAGTAGTAACCGAACCAAGGGGCTTTTTCGGCATATGCCGCAGCAATCGCGGTTTGCAGTGTTTCACCAGAACCGTGCTGGAAACGCTCAAGACCACCGGCTTCGGCGTTCAGCGCAATTAGGTTGTTGTTGTTGATGATGTCGCAGGCCCAACCTGACGGGCAATCGTGGAACTTGCCGCCAACAGCCGCAGGGTTCGCCATGATGCCTTCCCATGTGGTCAACTCCGGATTGCTCTCGGCGAGATAGGCGGGGATCCACCACGCTTCAACGCCACCGTCCGACAGGACGTTTGCAAGTTCAACCAGTTTGCCGTCTGCCAACAGGCCTTCGTAAGCGGGGGTCGAGTTTGCCCAAACCTCGGTCAGGATGTCAGGCTCGCCTGTTTCAGCCAGCGACGTCAGCGCCGGAACCGTCGAGGACGGAACGACCTGAACATCACAACCGTAACCTTGCTCCATCAAAAAGGACGCCACAGCGGTCACAACCGCCGACGAGGCCCAATCCATTTCAGTGATCGACACTTTGCCGCAATCCGAGGCCGCGGCAGCCGTGTTCGCACCGGCCATGCCCATAGCAAGCGCGGCCGCAAAAAGTATTTTCTTCATGTATATTCTCCCAGTGTGTCCTCAATTATTAGTTTGAGGGTTCGCCCGTGATAACAGCAAAACGACGTGACGCAACTTAGTTGCGCCATAAACGGGCAAAAAGTAGCAATTGGAATGTCAGCGCATGTCGTTTTTGGACCTCAAGGCCCAGTCAGCAGCAGGTTTCCCGTAGAAAACACTCAAAGCGGCATGTAAAGGATGCGACATTGATGTGGAACTCCGAGGCCCAAAATCATGGCGCGCATACATCTCATCACGTTTGGCGGGGGTGGACGGCGATACCGGGCAGCGGCGCGGCGCGTTGTGCGTCAAAGCCGGGGCTTCCCCGAAATCGTCACCGCCACGGCCTTCGGCCCCGAGGATCTGGATGCAGGTTATCACGCCCTGTTCCCCGATTTTGCCACCCGCTACCCACGCGGCTTTGGCCTCTGGTCATGGAAGCCCTATCTGATCCACCGCGCGTTTCAAAATCTCACAGACGGAGAGATTCTGTTCTACGCCGATGCTGGCTGCGAGTTGAACCCAGCCGCAACCGAGCGCTTCAACGATTATATCGACTGGATCACCCAGCACGGCGCGCTCTTGTTTCAAATGGGCCTCAAAAACCGAAACTACACGAAATCCGATCCCCGCCTGATCCCGAACGATGCTTTCTTGGACCGCGGTCAATATGCGGCGACGATCATTTTCCTCAGGAAAACACCTGAACTGACCGCGTTTCTTGACGAGTGGCTTGCGCTTTGCGCTGAAAATGACGGTGAGTTGCTTAAAGACGTCGATCCCGCGACCCAGCATGAAGGGTTTGTCGATCATCGCCACGATCAAAGCGTTCTCAACGCGGTGGCCCATAAACACCACCTACCTGCGTTGCCGGATGAAACCGTTGTTGCTGGCCCATTTGGGTTGAAGCTCCGCTCTTACGCGCGCGAGGTCATCAAGTTTCCGGTACATTCGATGCGCAATCGCGGCGGCATCGCGTCAATGCCGCTTATCAAGTTTGTGTCACGTCTCTAGGATGCGCTACTCGGTGGTCACTTTGATCTCATCCAGCAAGTCGCCGCTTTCTGCCCCGAAGATCAAAATCCGCTGATCCTTGGTGACAACCGCATACCATCCGTCACCGCGCGTAAAGGCCGTGGCCACCGCGCCGTCGGGCAGGGTGATTTCATCGGGCAAAGGCGGTTGCCTCTCCTGGAAGCGGATGACAAAGAGCGCAATCAACACTATGAAGCCCGCAATCATCACGACGCTCAGCACAGTGACCAACACGCGCAGCATTCGAACAAGCGCCGGATCGACCTCCGGCTGAGGGGAATTGTCCATGACCTCGACCACTCTGGAATTTACAATCGGGGAAAACCCGCCTGCGCGTCTTGATAAGGCGCTTTCGCGGGATGTGCCAGAGCAGGCTTCGCTGTCGCGCACCCGTCTGGCGCGCCTGCTCGATAGCAACGACGTGACCATCAACGGCCAGATCGAAACCAACCCCAAGGCCAAGGTGCGCGCCGGCGACGTGGTGACGATCACGGTGCCCGTCGCTCAGGAAAGCCACATCGGCCCCGAAGACATCCCGCTTGAGATCGTGCATGAGGACGACGACCTGATTGTCATCAACAAGGCCGCCGGAATGGTGGTCCACCCAGCTCCGGGCAGCCCGGGGGGAACCTTGGTGAATGCCTTGCTGCACCACTTTGGCGGGGATCTCTCGGGCGTGGGCGGCGAAAAGCGTCCAGGCATTGTGCATCGCATCGACAAAGACACCAGCGGCCTGCTTGTCGTCGCGAAATCGGACAAGGCCCATCACGGTCTTGCGGCCCAGTTTGAAAAACACACAGTCGAGCGCAACTACAAAGCCGTGGTCTACGGCGTGCCCGATGCCAATGATCCCCGCTTGCGCGGCGTCAAGGGTGTGAATTTCGAGCAAGGCAATATCATGCGCATCACCACCCAGCTTGCGCGCCACAAAACCGACCGCCAGAAACAGGCCGTCCTGTTCAACGGAGGCCGCCATGCGGTCACCCGCTCGCGTATCCTTCAGCCGCTTGGAAACCCAGCGGCGGCGGCATTGATCGACTGTTGGCTGGAAACCGGTCGCACGCATCAAATTCGTGTGCACATGGCGCATGTCGGCCACGGTCTGATCGGCGATCCGGTTTACGGCGGGCGTCGCAAACTGGCGCTCAAAGCCTTTCCCGAGGGCGGCCCCGAAGCGGCCCGGGCGTTTTCGCGTCAGGCACTTCATGCCGCCGTTCTTGGGTTTGAACACCCCGCATCGGGTGGTATGATGCGGTTCGAAGCCACATTGCCACAAGATATGGCCGAATTACTCGCAGCCCTCGGCGGTTGAAACAATCAGCAATTCCCCGTGACTTGACCTGTTTTCACGCGACATTCGACCTATTTGTGCAAAACTAAAGAAAATTCACGCCAAGGCTTGAAAACCAATGTTACACTCCTTAACTTTCATGTTAAGCCTGTAAACATCAGGTTTGAGAGGGAAACGAAAATGAGTAATTACAAGAATCTGCCGGCTCCTACCCCAGAGGGTGGTTTGAACCGTTACATGCAGGAAATCCGCAAATTCCCACTGCTTGAGCCTGAGCAGGAATATATGCTCGCCAAGCGCTGGGTCGAAGAACAAGACACCGAGGCCGCGCACCAGATGGTCACCTCGCACCTGCGATTGGCCGCCAAGATCGCCATGGGCTATCGCGGCTATGGTCTGCCTCAGGCCGAGGTGATTTCCGAAGCCAACGTCGGCCTGATGCAAGCCGTCAAACGGTTTGACCCCGAAAAGGGTTTCCGCCTTGCGACCTACGCGATGTGGTGGATCCGCGCCAGCATTCAGGAATACATCCTGCGCAGCTGGTCGCTTGTCAAAATGGGCACCACAAGCGCCCAGAAAAAGCTGTTCTTCAACCTGCGCAAAGCCAAGAACAAGATTGGCGCGCTGGAAGAGGGCGACATGCGCCCTGAAAACGTCAAACGCATCGCCACTGACCTCGGCGTGACCGAGGCAGAAGTGGTTTCGATGAACCGCCGGATGTCCGGAGGCGACGCCTCGCTCAACGCCATGATCGGCGGCGACGGCGAAGGCGCGGCCGAATGGCAGGACTGGCTGGAAGACGAAGACGCCGACCAGGCGGGTGACTACGCTGAAAAAGACGAAATGCAGACCCGCATGGCGATGCTCAACGAAGCCATGGACGCCCTCAATGAGCGCGAAAGGGACATCCTGACCCAGCGCCGCCTGATGGACGAGACCGTGACGCTTGAAAACCTGTCGAGCCAGTATGACGTCAGCCGCGAACGCATTCGCCAGATTGAGGTCCGCGCCTTTGAGAAACTGCAAAAGCGCATGACCGAGCTTGCCCGCGACAAAGGCATTCTGCCCGCGCAATAACCCCATGACCTCAGGCCAGACCTTTGCAAACCGCCCGCGGTTCCCAAGGACTTGCGCCAAATTCACCGCAATCGAGAGACTGACATGACCGACCCCAAAGACACCGAAAACCAAAACACCGGCGACCAAGACACCGGCGACAAATCCGCCGACGCCCATGACGCCGACCACACCACGCACGCAAGCACCCCCGACAGTGAAGCGCCGGAAAATGGCGGCTCAACGACCCAGCAAGCCCCTTTCACATCCGAACCAGAACCGGATGTCTACCCGTCCGGCATCTGGATGCGCGCCTTGCATATGGTCATCTTCATGATCCTGTTTGGCGTCGCCGAAACCCTGCTCTTCTTCATGGCGGTGTTCCAGTTCCTGTGGATGCTGTTCACCCGCAAACGCAACCCCTCGGTCGCACAGTTCGGCGATCAGGTTTCGCAGTGGCTGCGCGACGTTGGCCGCTTTCAGTCGGGCGCGACGGATGACAAGCCTTTCCCCTGGTCCGACGCCAGCTAATCCCAAGCGGTCTTTTCCACCGCAGAACAACATGCTAGCCTCTCCGCGAAACTCTCGGGGAGGCCGCAATATGACAGATGACCACAAGATTGACGGGCGGATCAATGGCCCTCAGGACGAGCCTGAGAAGAAAGACAGCCTTGTGATGCGCCTGATCTATATGCTGATTATCTGGGCGATGATCTCGCTTGCGCAAACCATCCTCGGGGCGATGACGATCATCCAATATATCATCCTGCTCATCAACAGCGGTGAACCGAACGAAAAGCTGGCCGATTTCGGCACCTCGCTCGGCATCTGGATCGCCAAGGCGGCGCGCTATCAAACCGCCGCGAGCAACGTCAAACCCTGGCCCTGGTCGGACCTCGACTGACCCGCCGCTGACGGTCGCCCGCCGTGAAATCCATTCTGCACATCTACGACCTTGACGCGCGACGTGCGGACGTTCTTGCCACCTACGACGGCCACTACGAGGCCCCGAACTGGCATCCTGCGGGCGATCATCTGCTTGTCAACGGACAGGGACGGCTGTTTCGCGTCCCCCTCAGCGACCCGAGGCTTGCGCCCATCGACACCGGTTTTGCGACCAGGCTCAACAACGACCACGGGGTCTCGCCGGACGGGGCAGTGCTTTACCTTTCGGACAAAACCGAGACCGGCAAAACCTGCATCTACCGGATGACCTACCCAAACGGGGTGCCAAAACGGGTGACGCAAATCGTGCCCTCCTATTGGCACGGGGTCTCGCCCCTCGGGGACGTCATCGCCTATGCGGGGTTTCGCGACGACATCTGCCAGATCATCACCGCCGACCCCAATGGCTGCGGCGAACAAATCCTGACCAGCGGCTTTGCCCATTGCGACGGCCCGGACTTTTCGGCCGATGGCCAATGGATCTGGTTCAACGGCGAAAAAGACGGGGTGGTCGATCTCTGGCGCATGCACCGCGACGGCAGCGCCCTTGAGCGCATGACGCGGGACGACAGCGTCAATTGGTTCCCGCACCCCGATCCGACCGGCACACACGTCCTCTACCTCGCCTATCCGCCGGGCACAAAAGGCCACCCCGCCAACCTGCCGGTGAACCTACGACTGATGCCCGCACAAGGCGGCCCCTGTCGCGACCTGCTCGGGATCTTTGGCGGCCAGGGCAGCCTCAATGTGCCAAGCTGGTCACTGGATGGCAAAGCCTTTGCCTTTTTCAGCTACGATCTGGCATAGTCGATGTGATCGAAAGGACAGGCCATGGCAGGCGGATGGGCAAAAGACGGCGCGGTCAGCGACCAAATCGAGGCCAGCATCAAGGATGAACTGGCCCGCATGAACGCCCGCCAACAACCGGTCGGAGACAGCCTGACCCATTGCGCCGACTGCGACGAGGAAATCCCCGAGGCCCGCCGCCTGGCCGTTCCGGGCGTGAAACTCTGCATCGACTGCATGCAAGAGCGAGACACCGCATTTCGCAGCCGCCCGGGCTTCAACCGACGCGGCTCAAAAGACAGCCAGCTCAAATAGCCCGCACCAGCGTTCGCAGGGGCAAGTGGTTGTTAACCGATCCCGCGGCATCTTCCCACTCGACGTCACTATGGGTCGAAGGTTCAAAAGACCACCAGACCACCGCAATTGTCGACAGGTGAAGGGGTTAACCCTGAAACTGGTCAGATCCGCATTTGGCGGGCCCGCCATCTTCCTTCGATTGTCTCATACACAAACCCCGACCGGATGACCCCGACCGCTTCATATGCGGCCGGGCCAATCCTGCTTCATCTTTCCAAAAATACCTCCGGGGGTTCGGGGGCAGAGCCCCCGACGGGTTCGCGCGTCAGCGCGAAAACCGTGTTAACCCTCCATGGCCTCAAGCTCGTCGATAAAGCCTTCGATCATCGACAACCCCTTGTCCCAAAATGCAGGATCGCTGGCATCCAGCCCAAAGGGGGCCAAAAGCTCTTTGTGGTGCTTTGAGCCACCAGCCTTCAACAGATCGAAATACTTTTCCTGAAACCCCTCGGGCTGCTCTTGGTACACCGCATAAAGCGCGTTCACCAAACCGTCGCCAAAGGCATAGGCATAGACGTAAAACGGTGAATGGACGAAATGCGGGATATAGGCCCAAAAGGTCTCATAGCCTTCGACAAAATCAAACGCCGGTCCGAGACTTTCGCCCTGAACGCTCATCCAGATCGCGTTGATCCCTTCTGGCGTCAACTCGCCTGCGGTGCGGGCATCGTGCAATTTGCACTCGAAATCGTAAAAGGCGATCTGGCGGACCACGGTGTTAATCATATCCTCAACCTTGCCCGCCAGCAGCACCTTGCGCTCGTCCTGCGTCTCGGCCTTGTCGAGCATTTTGCGGAAGGTCAGCATCTCGCCAAACACGCTGGCGGTCTCGGCCAGCGTCAGGGGGGTCGAGGACAGCATCTCGCCCTGCTCGGCGGCCAAAAGCTGGTGCACGCCGTGGCCCAACTCATGCGCCAGCGTCATCACATCGCGCGGCTTGCCAAGGTAATTCAGCATCACGTAGGGGTGCACATCGGTCACTGTTGGGTGCGAAAATGCGCCCGGTGCTTTGCCGGGTTTCACCGGCGCGTCGATCCAGCCCTTGGTAAAGAAAGGCTCGGCCAGATCCCGCATCCTCGGGTCGAACTCGCCGTAGGCCTCCTCGACAATCGCGCGGGCATCCGCCCATGACACCGTCGAGGTGTCCTCCATCGGCAGCGGCGCATTGCGGTCCCAGACCTGCATCCGCTCAAGCCCCAGCCATTTGCGCTTCAGCTCATAGTAGCGATGCGACAGGCGCGGATAGGCGGCCACAACGGCGTCGCGCAACGCCTCGACCACCTCGGGCTCAACGTGGTTGGCCAAATGCCGCCCCGCCTGAGGCGAGGGCATTTTGCGCCAGCGGTCGATGATCTCTTTTTCCTTGGCCTGGGTGTTGTGCACCCGCGCGAAGGTCTTGATGTTCTCGCCCAGCACGCGCGCCACTTCGCGGGTCGCGGCCTCGCGCTTGCTGCGGTCATGCTCGGTCAGGAAATTCAGCGCGCCTTCGATGTTGTAGCTGTCGCCGTCCAGAGTAAACTCAAGCCCTGCAAGGGTTTCGTCAAACAGCTTCTCCCAGGCATCGCCGACAACCCCGAGGTCATGCAAAAAGCGCTCCATCTCGTCGGAAAGCTGGTGCGGCTTCATCGCGCGAATGCGGTCGATCACCGGCTTATACCGGTTGAGGTCTGCACTGGCCGCCAACAGCCCCTCAAGATGGGCGTCCTCAAGACTGTTCAATTCAAGCGTAAAAAACACCAGCGGAGTCGAGAAGTTGGTGATCGCTTCCTGCATATCGGACATGAATTTCGCCCGTTCCGCATCGGTGGTTTGCTGATAGTAGCGCAGTCCCGCATAGGACATGATGCGTCCCGCGATACGTTCGATCTTTTCGTTGCGGTGGATGCAGTCAAGCAACCCCGCTGCGTCCAAGGTCCCGAGTTTGCCTTCGTAGTCGGCGGCAAAGGACGCGCAGGCGGTTTCCAGCCACTCGAGATCGCGGGTCAGTTCAGGTGCATCATCCGAGGCGTAAAGATCGCTCAGATCCCATTCGGGAAGGTCTCCAAAGGCGTTTGCGCCAGAAGAGGCAGTTGCATCGCGGACGGGAAAGGGCAGGTTCAGCATCAATCAGCCTTGGTTAGGAAAAAAGGTATCGCACCAGAGATAAGCGGGCGCTGGCGCAGGTTTCAACCCATCACGGGCGAGTATTTGGTCAAGCGGCGCGCTGGGCGTCAAAAAACGCGCAAATGTCATCGGTTATTCTGCGCCGCAATTCGGGGCTGTCCATCAGCATTTCATGGCGGCCACCGGGGATCTCGATCAGTTTTGCACCGGGACAGCTGGTCGCCCGCGCGCGCACTTTGCGCACGTTAACGATGTCTTCATCGCCGCCGAGAAACGTGATGCAAGGCAGGTCTGGCGCTTGGGACGATTGCACAAAGTCAATCTCGTCAAAGGCGTTGCGCAGCCAGTTCATCGTCGGGCTGCCCAATGCGAATTGTGGAACCGCAAGGGCCTGGCGTTGCAGATAGGCATACATTGAGCGATCGTTCGTCAATCCGTTGCCCTCAAACTCATTTGTCGCGACGTAATTGTCCGGCGATCCCGTCAGCACATAGCTGTGGCGCAATCCGATGGCGACCGCGACCCGTGCAATAAGACGTGCGCAGGGGCGAAAGATCAGCGGCAGTTTGATGCCCCACATCGGGCTGCTGAAGACAACGGCCTGAACGTTAAGACCTTCTTTAAGCGCGCGAAATCCTATGATTCCGCCCATCGAATGACCAATCAGATAATAGGGACCAGCGAATCCGGCAGCTTCCGCATGATCCATCAATGCCTTAACATCGTGTTGATAGCTCGCAAAGCTGCACACATGGCCCGCGCGGGTGTCCTTAATCAGCCGGTCCGACAGCCCTTGGCCGCGCCAGTCGATCGTCAGAATGTTATAGTCATTGGCCAGAAAATCATGGGCGTTGCGCCCGTATTTCTCGATGTATTCCGAGCGACCGTTAAACAGCAGCACGGTGCCCTTGGGCTGGTCGCAACGCCATCCGCCCATGCGCAGACGCACGCCATCGCTGGCGGTCACCCACCACGCCTGACCCCCGTCGGGGCCTTCGGCGAGATCGTTGTAAAAGGTGGCGGCCTCCATGCGATCAGCTAAAGACGCCTGCCAATTGCATCGCGGCCCCCATGTCACCATCAATGACGAGACGGCCCGACATAAAGGCCGCCGTGGGGTCGAGATCGCCCTCGAGCATCGACTGGAAGGTGTCGGCGTCGGCCGATAGGGTGACGTCGGTCTCGTCGTCCGAAATGCGGGCGGTTTCGCCTTCGATCACAATCGCGCCTTCGCCCTCGATCTGGAACTTGGCAGACCCCGCAAAACCCGAGTCCGCAACCTTATCTGTCATCGCTGCAAGGGCCGTATTTAAAACTTCGCTCATCATTCCACTTTCATTGTCGGTCGGTATTATCACGTTGACGTGCACGTTAACATTGTTCCGCCCCTTGTGAAAATCAACATCTGAAACCACATTTCCTCGGGGAAGGTTAGGATTATCTTACCATCTATACATCAGCTGCGCGTCACTCTAAGGAATTCAGGCCGGATTTGCGCGGGATTCCCCCGTGGTCGGGGTGCAGGAAACACGATGCGAGACGCCAAATGGCCTCAGTGACAAAAGCCGTTCTCGGGCCGACGAACACCGGCAAGACCCACTACGCCATTGAGCGCATGCTGGGCTATAGCTCTGGCATTATTGGCCTGCCGCTGCGGCTTTTGGCGCGCGAGGTTTACGACAAGATCGTTGCGGCCCGTGGCCCCTCGGTTGTGGCGCTGGTGACGGGTGAAGAACGGATCGTGCCGCCACGCACCCAGTATTGGGTGTGCACCGTTGAGGCGATGCCCGAGGGCATGGGCTGCGATTTTCTGGCCATAGACGAGATCCAGCTATGCGCCGATCCCGAGCGGGGGCATGTCTTTACCGACCGGCTTTTGCGCGCTCGTGGGACGCATGAGACCCTGTTCCTTGGGGCCGATACCATGCGCAGCACGATTGCAGCGCTGGTGCCCGGGGCTGAATTTATCCGCCGCGAACGGATGTCCGAGCTGTCCTATGCCGGTCCCAAAAAGATCAGCCGGATGCAGGCGCGGTCGGCTATTGTTGGGTTTTCGGTCGACAATGTCTATGCCATCGCTGAATTGCTGCGACGACAAAAAGGCGGTGCGGCGGTTGTGATGGGCGCGCTGAGCCCACGCACCCGCAATGCACAGGTCGAGCTTTATCAAAACGGTGATGTTGATTTTCTGGTGGCCACGGATGCCATTGGCATGGGGTTGAACCTCGATATCAATCACGTGGCGTTTTCGTCTCTTAGCAAGTTTGATGGACGCCGTATGCGCGAGCTTGCGCCAAACGAGTTGGCCCAGATTGCCGGGCGCGCGGGCAGGGGCATGAGCCACGGAACCTTTGGCGTGACGGGCGAGGCCCGCGATCTGCCCGATGAGGTCGCGCAGGCGATCATGGATCACCGGTTTACCCCGTTGCGCAAACTGCAATGGCGCAACCACGCGCTTCAGTTTGGCTCGGTCAACCGGTTGATCGAAACGCTTGAACAGGCCCCCACCGACGACATCCTTGTCAAAGCCCGCGAGGCGGATGATCTCGGGGCGCTGAAATCTCTGGCGCAAGAGGCCGAGGTACAGGCGCGTGCCAGTGACGGGGCCTCGGTCAAACTGCTCTGGGATGTGTGCCGTATCCCGGATTTTCGTGGCATCAGCCATGGGGAACACGCAGGCCTTCTGGGGACGATTTTTGGCTATCTGCATCAGCGCGGACATATCCCGAACGATTGGCTGGCGCGTCAGATCAAACGCATCGACAAGACCGCAGGCGACATCGATGCGTTGTCGAAACGGCTGGCCTTTATTCGCACGTGGACATATGTCGCGCAGCGTAAGGGTTGGGTCGATGACGAAATTCATTGGCGGAATGAAACCCGCGTAGTAGAAGACCGCCTGTCGGATGCTTTGCACGAAGCGCTGACAAAGAGATTTGTTGATCGGCGCACATCCGTTTTGCTGCGCCGGTTGAAACAGAAGGAGGCCCTTTTGGCCGAAGTAAATGAAAACGGAGATGTGACCGTCGAAGGTGAATTCGTCGGTCGTCTCGAAGGGTTCCGGTTCCGTCAGGATAAAGACGCATCGGGTCAAGAAGCGAAAACGCTTAAAACAGCCAGCCTTCAGGCCTTGGCTCCGCATTTCCATTTGCGGGCGGATCGTTTCTATAACGCGCCGGATACCGAGATCGACTTTACCGATCAGGGCGGCTTGATGTGGGGCAATGACGCCGTCGGCAAGCTGACGAAGGGCGATGAGCCGCTCAAGCCCAAGATCGACGTTTTCGTTGATGACGAGGCTGGCGCGGAAGTCGCCCAAAAGGTTGAGCGCCGCTTGCAGCACTTCGTTGATCGCAAGATCGCAGCGCTGTTTGAGCCGATGCTCGCGCTGTCAAAAGACGAAGAGCTGACCGGCCTTGCGCGCGGGTTCGCGTTTCAATTGGTCGAGGCGATGGGGATTATCCCGCGTGCCAAAATCGCCAATGAAGTCAAAGAGCTGGATCAGGATGCCCGGGGTGCCTTGCGCAAACACGGTGTGCGTTTTGGTCAGTTCACAATCTTTATGCCGCTTCTGTTGAAGCCGGCCCCGACACGGTTGCGCCTGCTGCTTTGGTCTTTGGCGGAGGGCTTGCAGGAATTCCCCGACTCGCCGCCCCCTGGTCTGGTCACGGTGCCGACCGTTGAGGGTCAGCCGCAAGACTACTACGCGATGATCGGCTACCGGTCCGCGGGATCGCGGGCGATCCGTATCGATATGCTCGAACGTCTGGCGGATATGCTGCGCGTGGAAGACAGCCGTGGCGGGTTTGAGGCCAAGGCCGATATGCTGTCGATCACCGGCATGACGCTTGAGCAATTCTCGGACCTGATGGAAGGCCTTGGTTATAAGGCCGAAAAAGGCGAACGCCCGAAGGTGAAAGCCACGCCAGCCCCGGCGGAAGCTGTTGTCGAGGGGGATGCGCAGACGGCTGAATCGGCCGAAGACCCCGCGAAAGACGATGCAGTTGCCGAAACGCCTGTCGAGGACACAGCGGCCGAGGCCGTCGCGCCCGAGGTCAGCGAACCCGAGGTTGAGGTTTTCTACACCTTTACATGGGGCCGCAAACCCCAGCGTCAGGGCGGCGGTGGCAAGCCTCAGGGACAGCGTTCGCAAGGCAACAAACCGCGCGGTAAGGGCAAGCCCCGTCGCGATGGTGGCGGCAATCCGAAGGCCAAGCAATTCCAGGCGAGACCGCCGAAAAAGGAAAAAGCCATTGACCCCGACAACCCCTTTGCCGCTGCGCTGATGGGGTTCAAGGACAAAACCTGAGATGTCCGACCCGCGCCCGACGATGCGCATTGACAAGTGGCTTTGGCAGGCGCGGTTTTTCAAGACCCGTAGCCTGTCGGCCAAACTTGTGACCGGCGGCCATTGCCGTGTGAATTCTAACAAAATCGCTAAAGCTGCGTTCGTTGTCGGGCCTGACGATGTTCTGACGTTTCCGCAGGGCGATCGTATACGGGTTATTCGCATCGCGGCGATCGGGTCGCGGCGTGGGCCGGCAAGCGAGGCGCAAACGCTGTACGAAGATTTGACCCCGATTGAGGAAGAACGCCCGCCCAAGCCCGAGCGCGTGGGAAATCGGCGTCCAACCAAAAAGGATCGGCGGAAGTTGGACCTCATGCACCGAGACATGCTTGAATGATGCCGCGTGTTGGATTAGGCAACCGGTGATCCAAGACTAAAAAGGTGTCCACATGACGTACGTCGTGATTGATAACTGTATTGCCTGCAAATACACCGACTGCGTAGAAGTATGTCCGGTTGACTGCTTTTACGAAGGCGAAAACATGTTGGTCATTCATCCCGATGAATGCATCGACTGTGGCGTGTGCGAACCTGAATGTCCCGCTGACGCGATCCGCCCCGATACCGAGCCGGACATGGACAATTGGGTCGAGTTTAACCGCAAGTATTCGGAAATGTGGCCGGTGATCCTGACGAAAAAGGATCAATTGCCCGAGGCCGAAGAACGCGATGGCGAGCCGGACAAAATCAACAAGTATTTCTCGGAAGCGCCGGGCGAGGGCGGTTGATTCGCATCCGACGCGGCTGCGGCACGCGATTTCGGGTCAAGGCTCTGAAAGCCAAAGAAAACAAGTGAAACGACGGGTTTAGTCCGCGTCTTTTCCAGAGCGCGTTTTTGTGGTATACAGAACGGGTAAATAAACTGAAAAACGAACTGGAAACCCAAGGCAAACGCCGCTGGGGCTGGTTTTTTTGGCGTCTTTTTCTGGGGGAATTTCCGAAGGGGCGCCCAAACAAGGAAAACAAATGAGCAAAGCTAAAAAGCCCGACTTCCGCCCGAATGAGTTTGTGGTTTATCCGGCACATGGTGTTGGCAAGATCATCTCGATTGAAGAGCAGGAAGTTGCTGGCATCAACCTCGAATTGTTCGTGATTGCGTTCGAGAAAGACAAGATGACCCTCCGCGTGCCGACAAACAAAGCTGTCGAGATTGGAATGCGGTCTCTGTCCAGCCCTGACGTGATTGACCACGCGCTGCGCACGCTGAAAGGCAAAGCCAAAGTGAAGCGGGCCATGTGGTCGCGTCGTGCTCAGGAATATGAACAAAAGATTAACTCGGGCGATCTGATCGCCATTGCCGAGGTTGTGCGCGACCTGCACCGTGCCGACGACCAGCGCGAGCAAAGCTATTCCGAACGTCAGCTTTATGAAGCTGCGCTTGAGCGTTTGACACGCGAGGTTGCAGCTGTTGGCGGCGGCGATGAGGGTGCCGCTGCCCAAAAGATTGACGGCGTTTTGTCGTCGCGCGCGGCGGCTGCCGCGGCCTGATTTCACGGGTTTGAAAATCTGAAAGCCGCTCCTGAACGGGGCGGCTTTAGTCTTTTGCGCTGTCTTTTTCAAATTGCTCGGTCAGCAGGGCCTCAAGGTCTTTTTGCAGCTTCTTTGACAGCGTGATGTAGTCCGCATTTTCCGAGGCGCTGACACCGGGTTTCCAGACCTGGGCCAGATCGCGCACCGCAGCGCGGTCATGGTCAAAGAAGATTTTCTCGGCCTTGGCGGCTTCGAATTCGGACAGGCCGATGTTCTCAAGCACATAGCGACCGGCACGCAGCGAGCTGTCGAAAAGCTCGCGCACGATGTCGTTTGCACCGGCTTGATAAAGCTCGAACACAGCGGCGCGGTCGCGGGCGCGGGCGACGATGTGGATGTCGGGGCGTTCCCTGCGGGCGTATTCCACCAGCTTGAGCGTGGCGGCAGGCGAATCAAGGGCAACGACAAGGATCTTCGCCTTCATAAGCCCTGCCGCATGCAGCAATTCGTGCCGCGTGGGGTCTCCGAAAAACCCTTTGAACCCGAAGCGTCGCATCAGTTCGATGGTCTCCATGTTGTGATCGAGAACCACCGACTCAAAGCCTGCGGATTGCACCAGCCGGTTGACGATTTGGCCAAAGCGCCCGATGCCGGCGATGATGACGGGACCGCTGTGATCGATTTGGTCCGGTTCGTGGTGTTGGTGGTGGTCAGCCGAGCGTTTCTCGAGCCAGTCATAGAGGATGAACAGCGCGGGGGTTATCAGCATGGTCATGGCAACGACCAGCAACAGCGTTTCGGAGATCGCGTCGGTCAGCACGTTTTGCTGCTGGGAAAAACTGATGAGCACAAAGCCGAATTCACCGGCTTGGGCCAGGGCGAGGGTGAACAGCCATTTGTCGCGTCCACGCATTTTGAACAGCAGGGCAAGTCCGAACAGGACAATGCCTTTGAGCAGGATCAATCCGATGGACAGGCCGATAATGGTGACCGGAGCGGCGAAGAGAATTGTAAAGTTGATGCCCGCGCCGACGGTGATGAAAAACAGCCCCAAGAGCAGGCCTTTGAACGGCTCGAGGTCGGATTCAAGCTCGTGTTTGAATTCGCTGCTGGCCAGAACAACCCCGGCCAGAAAGGTGCCAAGTGCCGGTGACAGGCCGACGAGGGTCATCAAAAGCGCGATGCCGACGACGATCATAAGGGCCAGTGCTGTATACATTTCGCGCAGGTGGGCCGAGTGGATGAAGCGGAAGATCGGGCGGCTGAGGTAAACACCCGCGAGGATCACGGCGGCGACCGCGCCGAGGGTGACCAGGGTGACGCCCCAGCCGGGCAGGCCCTCGACAATCGAGAGGCTTATGTCGTGGCTGCTGGTGGTTTTTGAGGGGCTGTCGGTTGCAACGACGGCGACCGCGAGAAGCGGCAGGAAGGCCAGCGTTGGAATAACGGCGATGTCTTGCGTCAAGAGAACCGAAAAGGTGTTACGGCCGCCGCCGGTTTGCATGAGGCCCTTTTCCGTCAGGGTTTGCAGCACGATCGCGGTTGAGGAGAGCGCAAGGATCAGGCCAATCGCCAGCGCGGATTTGGCGTCGATGCCGATCACCATTGCGGCGGCCATTGTGAGCGCGGCGGTCAGGGTGATCTGTAGCCCGCCCAGCCCGATCAGGTTGTGCCGCATGGCCCAAAGTGCTTTTGGATCAAGCTCAAGCCCGATGATGAACAGCATCATCACGACGCCAAATTCGGCGAAGTGGCGCAGGTCGTAGACCTCGGCGCCGACCAGCCCGAGAACCGGTCCGATGGCGATCCCCGCGGCAAGGTAGCCAAGCACCGAGCCCAGCCCAAGCCGCGCCGAGATCGGCACGGCGATCACCGCAGCGGCGAGGAAAATCGTGGCTTGATAGAAGAAACTGTCCATCAGAATCCCTTAGAGTGGCAGTGGCGATTCCGGTTTGACCTGATCCATTACGATTTGGCTTTGTATGCGGGCGACCGCTGGATGCGGCAGTAACGTGTCGTGGATAAGGGCGTTCAGCGCCGGAAGATCCTTGCAGAACACCCGCAACAGATAATCCGCATCGCCGGTCAAGGTCCAGCCGCTGACGACCTCGGGCGAGGTTTCAAGCAGGCGCGACAGGCTTTTGGCCTGCTCGGGCGTATGCGACACCATTTGGACCTGCACAAAGGCCTGAATGCTGAGGCCGACTTTCTCGGGTTCGATGCGGGCGCGGTAGTGCGAGATATAGCCGTCGGCCTCAAGACGTTGCCGTCGGCGGCCCGCCTGACTGGCGGACAGGTTGAGGATGTCACCCAGTTCATGAGCGGTCAGATGGGCATTGCTTTGCAGCGCAGAAAGCAGGCGTTTGTCGAGGGCGTCAATCATATGCGCGATTCTAGCATGGTTCAGGCAGACTGAGAAGAAATGACGCGGCAACTGAGGCGATTGGGCGGAAAGGCCGTATGCGCCGGGGCGGTGGGTTAATTGCCCGGCATACGCAGAACGACGGTCTGGCCGTTGCGCGTATAGAGAATACGGTCCTGATCGATGGCCGTGACCTGACCGCCGTTGAGACGGTCTCCGACTTCGATCTTGGTGTAGCGGCCACTTTGCATCCGCACCAGTGCGCGTCGGTCGCCAGCCTCGCCGTAGATGCCGATCAGGATGATGCCGCGCAGGGTGATCGCCTGCTCGTCCGTGGCATTGGCCGAAACCGTGCCGTTTGTTGGGGCAACGGGGCGGGTTGTCTGGGCCGCGAGGGCGGCGCGTTCGGTGTTGTAGACGATCTCGCCGATGTTGTTCGGGCGCAGCCGTGGCAGGGGCGAGCGATCCAGCGCCAGCGGGTTAAGAACAACGGCCTCGGGCAGGGCGAGCGCGGCGATGGATGCGGGACGCAGGGGCGGCACGCGCGGCGCGTCGGCAGTGGCCTCTGCGGCGGTCTCGGTTTCGGCGGGCGCGGGGTCTTGCTCGGGGCGCAAACGCGGCACTTTGCCTTCCAGCGCGGCACGGAGTGCGGCCTGTTGGTCGACCGGATCAATCCGCGCGGCGAGCGGCGGGATAATCGGTGGGATGCCTTGGAACACCGTGATGCCGTCGGGTGTCACCACGCCTTCGGGGGTGGCAAGGACAAAGCCGCGTTCGTCGCGTTCAAACCGTGTGCCGGGGGCCGGTGGGTTTGGAACGGAGGTCATTGCCTTGTCGGACAGCAGGTCGGCAGTGGCGGTGATGGCAAAAGCGTCGGTTGCGAAAACCACCGGATCGATGGTCGCAAGGAACAAAGCGCCAACCGTTTCACCCGAGGGCGATGGCGGTGCTTCGGGGGCCAGCGGCCAAATGCCGGTTGCGGCGTAGCGTGCTTCGCGGGCCTCGACGCTGAGCGAGGTCCAGTCGGAGGCGGCGCGGTCCAGCAGGTCAGGGGACAGGTCCGTGGGCTGGGCGGCGGCCGGGTCCGCGACCGCGATGTCTTCGGCGGCTGGTTCAACCGCAGGTTCGGGTGCAGGTTCGGGTGCAGGGTCAGCCACGGTGGCTTCTGAAGCAGGTGCTGCGTCTTCGGTGCCAGGCCGGATCGGGGCGATTTCGCCAGCGCCCGGCGCTTCGGCGAGGATTTCGGTGGCGGATCGGATTGGTTCGTCTTCGGTCGCGACGGCCACCGGTTCGGGCAGCGCATCGGGGGCCGTGGTTTCGGCCTCGACCGCAAGTTCTGCGGCAGGTTGTGCGGGGGCGTCGCTGGGGGCTGTGGTGGCTTCAAAGGCCGGGGCCTCGGCCAGATCGCCGATGGCAGCGCTGTCATCGACCAGGGGCGCGTTGGCGGGATCGCTGAATTCCGTGGTGGCCTCGACAGGGGGCAGGTCAACGGCGGGTTCAGGCTCGGGGAGCGCGACCTCAGGGTCTTGGGCAACGAGAGGCGGTTCCGTTGACGCCTGTTGCGCGGTCTCGGTCGGCGTCTCGGCAGTGGGGTCTGGCGCTGGTTCCTCGGTCGGTGCCGCAACGGGCGCTTCATCCGCCGCGTTCAGGGGCGTGGTGTCCTCGGGGGTGGCGATCTGCGGTTCAGAGGGCGCGGTGAAAAAGCGGACGGCGAAAAATGAACCGCCGATCAGCAACAGCACGGCAAGGACGATTGCACCGATCCACAGAGGGTTCCACGCGGCGGCAGGGCGGTCGCGTTCGCCACGGTTGCCGAAGATTTCGAGCTTTTCGGCCTCGGTTTCCACTTCGTCGTAGAGCGGCTGTTTGACCGGGGCGGCGGCGGTTGGGGTGACCCAGGCTGCGGCTTCGCGATCCTCTTCAAATTCGCTGTCCTCAAGATCGTCGCTGGCGGGATCGTCGGTTTTCATCCAGCTTGGGGGGGCGTGGCTGTCGTCGGCGTTGTCTGTTTTGCTTTTGCGGAGCCACCCGACTTTGGCGGGTTCAACGGTTTCGTCCATCGAGAACGGCGCATTCTTTTCCGCCGGACCAGCCCAGCTTGGGAAGGTGCGGTCTTCAACGTCGCTGTCGGGTTCAGCACCGATGCCAACGGCAGGGGCAGGGCGGATCGCGGGCTGCATCCCCCCGAGGATCGAGGTTGACGTGGCAGGACCGATCATGGGGAAGCTGGCCTTGCTGAGGTCTTCGTCGCGGTCGGCTACCAGAGGGGCCAAACGGGGCGGTTTGGCCTCGTCCGTGTCGCCCGTGTCTTCAGGCGTGTCGGAGTCATCGGGCGTGTCTGCGTCGTCAGGCATGTCAGAGCCCTCAGGCGCGGGGTCGCTGTCCGCGGCGGTCGGCGTTTCGCCGTCTTCGGTCGGCGTGTCGTCTGGGGGCACGTCCGCTTCGGTCTGATTCTCGTCGTCGTTGAAGTCGTCGATCACCTCGGCCATGGGGGCCTCGGTCGGAGCGGTCAGAATCACTTTGTCGACTTCGGCTTCGATGCTGTCGCGAATATCTTCGTCGGCGGCGACACTGCTACAGCTGCCAAAGAACGGTTCGACCGAGAACAGCGCGTCGTCGGGTGCGGCGACAAAACTGACCGGATTGAAACCGTGGCGGACGATGAAACTTTCTGCTTCGCTCAGGGTGTCGCGGGCAACGGCGGCGACATTCATGCCGTCGTCACTGGCTTCCCAATCGTAGACGAGATCGTCGATCAGATAGGGGGTGGCACGCTCAAGTGCTTCTTTTATGGCCTCTTCGCGTTGATCGTCGTCAAAATTAGGCAGCGTCAGATATTTAATCTGATCGTGCGGCAGAACGATTTTTGAGGAAAAACCGCTGACCGACAGGGCCTCGGCCTGCGCGCGCATTTGGTTGAGTTTTGCCGACAGGTCGTCGTCAAGCAAGCTGGCATGCCCGATTTCGGCCCAGCCGTCGGCTGTGCGATGTGCAAGTTTGATGCCTTCATGGGAAAGCAAAAGTGCAAAATTTGAAATCATTCACAGGCACCCTGAATCCGGGTTCGTCCAGACACTACTCAAAAGGCTTTTCGGGGGTTTTACAGCAGGATTATGCCAAGGCAAAGGGCTAGCGCCGACCAATCTTGCAACAAATCCAAATGTCGCGGAAACTCGCTGAGATTTCCCAGTCAGGAGAAACCCCAATGCGCCGCTTTGTAATTGCCGTTCTGATGACGCTCAATCCGGTCTTCGCGCAGGCGGGGGCGATCACGGTTTCAGGGCAGGGGGCGGTGTCTGCGGTGCCGGATATTGCCTCGATTTCGATGGGTGTTGCCCATGAGGCAAAGACCGCCGAGGACGCGATGGATGCGGTTGCACGGGGGATTAACGACGTGATCGCCAGCCTAAAAGCAGCGGGGGTGTTGCCCGAGGATATGCAGACCAGCCAAGTATCGCTTAATCCGGTCTGGACCTATTCCGAGCGTTCGAAAAGCAGCAGTGTCACCGGCTTTGCCGCCTCGGTGAATTTGCAGGTCAAATTGCGCGATCTTGATCGGATGGGCGAAGTTTTGACGCAGGTTGTCAGCGTTGGCGGCAACCAGTTCCGCGGGGTCTCGCTTGGGGTTGAGGACACATCCGCGATGGAGATCGAAGCGCGCGCGCTTGCGGTCGCTGACGCAATGGACAAGGCCAGGCAACTGGCCGCTGCGGCGGGCCTACAGATTGTCGACGTGGTGTCGATTTCCGAAGGCGGTGTGCAGGCCTATCCGGTGGCACGATTGGCGGCGGATATGGCGATGGCGTCGGAAAGCATGGAGATTGCGGCGGGTGAAACCTCGGTGACGCAATCGGTCACGATGGTTTTTGAGACGGAGTAGCCCTCCGACCCCTTGGGCCGAAGGGCTGTGATATATCAGCGGTGGGCGATTTGCAGCGCGCGGTCGAGATCGCGCATCAGGTCGTCTGCATCCTCGATCCCGATGGAAATCCTCACAACGTCGGGGCTGGCCCCTGCTGCCACCTGCTGTTCTGTCGTGAGCTGGCGGTGCGTCGTTGAGGCCGAGTGGATCACCAGCGAGCGTGTATCGCCAAGGTTGGCGACATGGCTGAACAGCTCGAGCGAGTCGACGAATTTGACGCAAGCGTCATAGCCGCCCTTCAGCGCGACGGTGAACAAGGCCCCGGCACCTTTGGGTGTCAGGCGTTCCGCCCGCGCTTTGTAGGGCGATGAATCGAGACCGGCGAAGGTGACCTCGGCGACATGGTCGTGGCCCTCGAGCCAAGCGGCGATCTTGCTGGCGTTTTCCACATGGCGTTGCATGCGCAGGCTGAGGGTTTCGATCCCCATAAGCGTGTAATGCGCGGCCTGTGGGTTCAGGGTCATGCCGAGATCGCGCAGGCCGATGGCAATGCCGTGGAAGGTGAACGCCAGAGGGCCAAAGGTCTCGGCGAATTTCAGACCGTGATAGGCGGGTTCTGGTTCGCTGAGCGAGGGGAACTTGCCCGAAGCGGCCCAGTCAAAATTGCCCGAGTCCACAACAACGCCGCCGGTGACAGTGCCGTTGCCGGTCAGGTATTTGGTCATCGAGTGCACGACCAATGTCGCGCCATGTTCAATGGGGCGGCAGAGATAAGGTGTGGCTGTCGTGTTGTCGACGATGAGCGGCAGGCCGACTTTGATGGCGATCTTCGACAAAGCGTCGAGGTCCGAGATTACACCGCCTGGGTTGGCGATGGTTTCGCAGAAGATCGCGCGGGTGTCGTCATCGACGGCGGCTTCGACCGCGTCGAGATCGTCGAAATCAACGAATTTGGCTGACCAGCCGAAACGCTTGATGGTCTGGCTGAACTGGGTGATCGAGCCGCCGTAAAGACGGGTCGAGACCACCACGTTGTTGCCCGGCAACATGAGCGGGAACAGGGCCATGATCTGCGCGGCGTGGCCGGAAGAACAGCAAACAGCGCCAACACCGCCTTCGAGTGTCGCGACACGTTCCTGAAGGGCGGCCACTGTCGGGTTTGTCAGGCGGGAATAAATGTATCCCACTTCTTGCAGGTTAAACAGCGCGGCGGCGTGCTCGGCGTCGCGAAAGACGTAGGCCGTGGTTTGATAGATTGGAACCTGACGTGCGCCGGTCGCGGGATCCGGGCGGGCGCCTGCGTGAATCTGAAGCGTGTCAAAGCCGTAGGATGGGGTGTCGTTCATAGTTTCCTCCTGAAATGTCTGGGGATTTATGAAGGCTTTGAGGAAAAGGGGCAATGCTCATGTCATTGCCCGATTCACATTAAGGTATTTAGATATAAAGAGATTTCTGGCGACCGCGGGGCGTTCAGGTTTCGATGGGCACCCAGATTTCAACCTCGCCGCGCCCCGAGACTGGATCAAAGCGGCTGTCGTAACGCTCAAAACTCGGGGCGAATTTTGCGGTCAGGCCAGCTTCGGGCAGGGACTTGTTCCAGAGCGTATAGGTCGATTTGCCGATGTCGGCGATGTGGCCTTTGTGGGTGAACACGGCGTAGGTGTTGGCGGGAATGTCCACGGTCTCAAACCCCTTGGGCGCGCTGAAATCACGCTTTGGTTCGAGACCTGCGACATAGCGGAAATTCCCCACGTCGTTGGTGTCGGTACATACGCCGTAGGTGCAGATATTCGGATCGATGTCGTTGGTTTGAAACGCGCGCGCCAGAGACTGCCAGAGGGGCGGGATATTGCTGGTGTCCTCGACTGTGCTGTCGATCCCGAGGCCAGTCACGCGAAAGGCGGGGCGGTCCTGAATTTGCGGTGGGGCGAGGTCGGTTATCATGTTTTGGGTCATTTGCAGCGGCCTTGTAAGCGAAAGGGTTTGGGTTGACCGGGCACGGCGGATGGCGATGGGTTGCACGCCAAACTGGGCCGAGAAAGCCCGGGTGAACGCCTCATGCGATTGATATTGCAGGTCCAGAGCGATGCCGAGAATGTCCTGATCGCCTGCGGCCAAAAGCTGCGCGGCTTCGGTCAGACGCCGGACCCTGAGGTAGGTCATGGGCGCAAAGCCGGAGGACTGGCGAAAGCTGCGGACCATATGAAATTTGCTGACCGCGCAATGCTGGGCGAGATCGCCAAGCGTGATCGGCTTAAAGAGATGATTCTCGATCTGCCAAAGAAGTTTGTCGGTCAGGTTCATTGCAATTCCCATGTCACGTTTCACGGGTCTTTTATGACGGTCGCGAAAAGCCGCCGCTTGATCGCCGTTGCGCAATGGGCGCTAGCGCACCCAAAGATTGCGATTTTTCAGCTTTTTGCGCATCGCCAGTTCTGCGCGGGGCAGATCGTTGCGGTCAAACAGCTCGCGGGCCTTTTTGCCCTTGTTCTGGTAGATGAACCACTTGAACGGCTCATACTGCTTGAGGATTTTCTTGACCGGATTGGGGGCGGCGAGGGCCTCCAAGAAGGCAATCGTCGTGTCGGGCTCTTTGGCGTAGAGCAGTGACAGATAGCGGTAGTGCAGGCTTGTTTTGCCGTCGAAGTAACCCTGTTGCATTGCGCTTGGTCCGCCGCCGAGTTTGTGGATCACAAGCGGCAGGGCGACTTGGTCCAGCCATGGGTCAAGGCTTTGGCAGACGATTTCCCTGGGCGGGTCATTGCGGATTGCCACCGCGTATTTCTCATACAGGGTGCCGAATTTTTCGGGGCAGGAATAATAGAACCAACCGGCGTTGTAATAGGGGTAGCGCATCCAGTATTCCAACGGCTGGGTCGGGTCCAGCGCGGTGTCCACGTCCATGCCGAATTTGGCGTAGAGCGAGGCCCAGATCTCGTGATAGCCGGGGCCGTAGAGTTCGAGCTTGGGCCATGTGCCTTCGCGCCGCAGACTGGCCGAGGGTTTGGAGAAATCGATCGGAACTTCGCCCAGGTCGCCCATGATAAGCGTGTCGGTATCAAAGAAGATGAACGGCTCGCCCGGGGGGAGCGTGCGCAGGGCTTCGATCTTGTTGCCGTTTGGATAAGCCTCGCCAAAGTGGAGCGATTCAAAGGTGACCATTTTCGCACCGGTGGCGGCGAGCAGGGCGCGGATGTCGCGGTCTTTGACCCGTGGGTCACTGCTCCAAAGCGGGCCTTTGCGCGGCTCGGCGATATAGAGCCGATTTGCGAAATCGGGGGCGCTGACGTTCAGCGACAGCACGAATAAGATCGCCTCGTAGCTGAGGCGGCCTTGTTGCGCGACGATCAGGATATTTGGTTTGGCGGCCATGCTCAGCGAAAATGATTCATTGGATGGCAAAATCCTAAGCGATCCAATCCGGTTTGGCACCTGCATATTGGCCAATTGTCACGTTTAAGTTGAAACATTCTGATGCCTGCTAGCTGGATCGCTGCAAGAACAATGTGCCGCGCTTGTGCACATCGGTGCGCCATGTGGCGCTCATGGCGTCCAGAACCTCAAGAAATGCAGGGAGGTTTGACGTTTCATCCGCGATCAGCAGCCAGCCATTCGGCGCAACGCATCCGGCGAGGGTTTCAAGCGCGCAAAAGCGGGGCGCTTCGTCCAACATGTGAAGCGTGCGGTCGATCAGGACCACGTCGAACGTCTGTTCAGGTGAGTAGTCGGTGATGTCAGCGACGCGGCCGGTGATCGGCAAGCCTTGGGCCTCTGCGGCGGCGGTCAGGTCGCGGATGCCGCTGGGGGCGTAATCTACACCGGTGACCCTGTGGCCTGCGCGGGCGATAAAAAGCGCATCGCGGCCCTGTCCGCAGCCTACATCAAGAACGCTGAGATTTGCGCCTTTTTGTCCGTCAAAGAAGTCGACGAAGATCTGCGTGGGTGGCCCGAGGGCATCGGGGGTCGAGGCGTAGAGTTTGTCATAATCATAGGTCATGGCATGACAGAAACAGATTTCCCGGCGAATGCCCAACTGAATTTTCGGCACGCTTGCTTGATGTTCAGCGACCCCGATCCTAGCATGGTCTGTGCGATTTTGGGCGGTGCTATGATTTCGGATGTGAACGACTATTTCATCAAGGGCTGCGGGCGGTGCGAGCGGTTTGATACGCCTGACTGCAATGCGTTGCGCTGGCATGCGGGCTTGCAAGAGCTACGCCGCATTTGTCTTGGGACCGGGCTGGTTGAGACGGTGAAATGGGGGCAGCCATGCTATACGCTAAACGGTAAGAACGTCGCCATTCTTGGGGCGTTTCGGCGCCACTTTACCCTGACGTTCTTCAAACCCTCGCTGATGGCGAATGCGCAGGGGTTGATGACGAAACGCGGGGAAAATTCGCGTACTGAAGGTGTCATTAAGTTTGAAGATAGCGCACAGGTGACGCAGCTTGAGCCGGCGTTGATTGCCCATTTGCACGAGGCGATCGAGATTGAGCGCAAGGGGTTGAAGCCTGCGAAGGTTCAGGCGGCGGTGGAATTGACCGCGACGATGATCGACGTCCTTGACGAAGATCCCACGTTGGCCGAGGCGTTCCATGCGCTCACCCCGGGGCGGCAACGGGGCTATTGCATCGTTGTCGGCAGCGCCAAGACCGCCCAGACCGAGAGAAACCGGATGGCGAAATATCGCGCGAAAATAATCGCCGGTAAGGGGCCAAACGAATACTAAAGCGCTTCGCGAATCGCCTGTCGCCAGTGCGCGACCGTATCCATGGCAGCGCGAATGGTGACGTCCATATCCATATAGCGATAGGTTCCCAGACGGCCGATAAAGGTGGTGTTTTCCTCGGCCGTGGCGGCCGCTTGGTAGTTTTCAAGCATGTCGTCGCCGTCGGTGCGATGGATTGGGTAGTAGGGAATGTCGTCCTCGCCGCAGGCACGACTGTATTCGCGAAACAGGATTGACCCCTCGTGGTCTTCCCACGGGCTGAAGTGCTTGTGCTCGGTCACGCGGGTCCAGGGGACGTCTTCGTCGGTGTAATTCATCACTGCGCAGCCTTGGACGTCGCCTGTGCCGACCTCGCTTTTGAAGTCGAGGGTGCGGTATTGCAGACGTCCGAATTTGTGATTGAAATAGGCGTCGATAGGGCCAGACCAAAAGACGTGATCGAAGGCCGCACCCTTGGCGGGGTCAAACCTGCGGTTCAAATGGACGTCGATATTCGGGTGATCCAATATCCGCGCGATCATGTCGGTATAGCCCGATTGGGGCATCCCCTGATGGCGGTGGGCAAAGTAATTGTCGTCGTAGTTGAAGCGCACCGGCAGACGTTTCAAAATCGAGGCCGGGATTTCGGTCGGTTCCTTGCCCCATTGCTTGCGGGTGTAGCCGAGAAAAAAGGCTTCATAAAGCTCGGGTCCGATGAATTTCAGCGCTTGTTCCTCGAAATTGCGCGCCGTCGTGATTGAGCTGTCAGAGCGGGATTTGATAAAGGCTTTCGCCTCGTCCGGGGTCATGGTTTTGCCGAAAAACTGGTTGATGGTCAGCAGGTTGATCGGCAGAGAAAACACGCGCCCCTTGGTGGTGGCTTTAACGCGATTGACGAAGGGGACAAAGGTCGCGAATTGGTTGACGTAGGCCCAGACCTCGTCGTCGTTGGTGTGAAAGATGTGGGGGCCGTATTTATGGACCATCACACCGGTTTCGGCGTCCCTTTCAGTATGGCAATTTCCGCCGATATGCGCGCGCGATTCAAAGATCGTGATCTGGTGCCCCTCATCGGCCAAGGCCCGTCCAATGACTGCACATGAAAGGCCCGCGCCCGCCATTCCGATTTTCATAATTGCGTTCGTCCTTTGATTGGCGTCTGGTGGCAAACCGTTGATTTTGCTTGACGTAAAGGCGTCCATCTTGCTTGTGGGAGGCTGGGAAACTGTGGTTAGTTTATTGAAATGGCGGAAATACACAATAAAAAGCAGGCAGGCGTGCCTTCGCGGCTGGCGAAATGGGTCCGTGGTGGCCAACGTCGGCTGGCTGAGGGGGCGATGGCTGGCAAACTGGCCAGGCTGCGCGCGCGTCGATCAGACAGGCCTGTTCGCAAGATCCTGATTTTCAGTGATCGCCTTTCGGTGACCAGCGAACAGCAATTGGCCCCGCTTGTGCGCTACCGGCAAACCATCGCCGCGCAGCTTGGATTTGTGTTTGAGTTCAGCCATGTCGACCGTCTTGAGCGCTATCTGGCAAAGGGGTTTTCGGGATACAGTGCCGTCGGGTTGAAGTTGATTTTCAACACGCCCGCCGCGCAGGCCGAGACGATGGCGAAAACGCTGTTTGACGCCGCGCGCGCCGATGGGGCCCGCGGTCTTGTGTTTGACGGCGACGACGATTCTTGCGTGTTGTGGCCGGGGATGATCGATGCCTGCGACGCCTACATCAAAAAGCACCGCTTTGCCGACCCCGAGATGTATAAGGAAAGTTTTGTCGGCAAGACCAACCTGACCAGCTATGCAAACGCCACCTACGGGGTGGATTTCAGCGATGACATCATCCCGCATTCAAAGGCGCTGACGCAAAACCAGATCGACAAGATCCTTTTGGGCTGGAACATCGGTCTGGACGACAAGATCGTTTGGCTGGCGCAGGATTTGTCGCCTCAGACGCTTGGCTGGCCCAAGCAATATGATATCTCTTGCCGCGCCAGTGTGACGCCGGAAAAATGGATTTTCGGCATGCGGGACGCGGCTGTTAAGGCGATTGAGGCCATGCGGGCGAAGTTGCGCATTCATGCCCCGACCGACCGTGTGGGTCAGCAGGAATACTACAACGAGATGCTCGAGTCCCGGTTCTCGGTCAGCCCCTTCGGGTTTGGTGAATTGTGCTGGCGCGATTTTGAGGCGATCCTGTGTGGAAGCGTTCTCATCAAGCCTGACATGGCGCATATCGAGACCTGGCCAAACCTGTTTGTCGCCGGGGAAACTTACATCCCCGTGGCGTGGGATTTTACCGATCTGGACGGGGCCAGTGCGCCGCTGGCCACTGACGAGGCGCTGCGTCTGCGCATGGCTGAAACCGCGCGCGGCAAACTGCTTGATGCGCTGACGCCCGATGCGTTTTTGAACCGGCTCGACAAAACCCTGCGGGAAGCGGGTTTGGGCTAAACGCGTTCAGTGCGCTGGTGATTTGGTTTGAAAGTAAATGGTGGGCGACCCTGGAATCGAACCAGGCGTGAGTCGCCTCGAGGGAGTTACAGTCCCCTGCCACACCTTGCGGCCTGTCGCCCACCGTTGCGCCAACGTGGTTGACGTGAAGGGTGGATTACAGCCGAGTAAATGCGGCGTCAACAGGAAAATCCCTTGCGCCCTCAACTCATTCTGCGCATTGTCCGCGCCTATTGAATGGCAGGTGTTTGAGCGATGAAAAAACCCAAATGGGTCGTAGAAAAAGAGCAGGCCAAGCGGGCGACAGCGAACGAAACCGTTTGGTTGTTTGGTCTGCATGCCGTTCGGGACGCCTTGCTTAATCCCAATCGGGAAAAACTGCGTTTGGTTGTGACGCGCAATGCGCTTGATAAACTGGCCGAGGCTGTGGCCGCCGCGGGAATCGAGCCGGAAATGAGCGAGCCGCGGAAGTTTGCAGCGCCGCTTGATCCGCAGTCGGTGCATCAGGGGGCGGCCTTGGAAGTGAAGCCGTTGAACTGGGGGTCGGTTCAGGACGTCTGTCTGGCCGCGGGCGAGGGTGCGCCGCGCGTGGTTCTGCTCGACCGTGTGACCGATCCGCATAATGTCGGAGCGGTGTTGCGGTCTGCCGAAGTTTTCGGGGCGCAGGCCGTGATCGCTGTGCAACGCCACTCGGCTCCGGAAACCGGAGCGCTGGCGAAAACCGCCAGTGGGGCGCTTGAGCGGCAGCCCTATTTGCGGGTGCGCAATTTGGCGGACGCGATGGTCGAGTTGAAGAACATGGGGTTCATTGTCCTCGGGTTGGACGGCGAGGCGGAGGCGACAATCGAAACCGCATTGAGCGATCGCAAAGATCGCCCCGTGGCGCTTGTCATGGGGGCCGAAGGGCCGGGATTGCGGGAAAAAACCAAGGAAACCTGCGACCAATTGGTAAAAATCGACTTTGCCGGTGGATTTGGCTCGCTCAACGTCTCGAATGCGGCGGCGGTCGCCCTATATGCTAGTTTAGAGCATTCGAAGGGCTAAACACGTGCAGACAAAAATCGCGACCTGTTGTTACTGCGGTACAAGGGCCGCTTTGGTGTTGAAAGGCGAGACCAAGCATGAGCTTGCCTGCTCGGCCTGCGGTGCGCCTTTGCACAATCTCAAGCATATGCCTGTGCAGCAGGAGCCCGTGCGCAAGGCCAAGCATCAGCCCTCTTTTGCGCATACGCCGAAGAAAAAGAAGAAATCCAAGCAAAAGTATAAGAAGCGCAAGAGTTTGTTTTCCGAGGCGTTTGATATTTTGGAAGATATTTTCGACTAGATCGCGTTTGGTCACGTTTTCATGACTTGGTCTTTAAACTTTTGAAACCTCGCTTATCTTAAATGGCAGAGACGCGATGCTGGAACCGTCGTGTCTATTCTACTGTCCCTCGTTCCGCACTGGCGCCCAAGGTTTTCTTGGGCGCTTTTTTCTTGCGCCTCATAGGGGTTTGGCTAGGGTCGCCGGATGAGCCTTGATTACACAGATGAGCAGTTGAAAACGGTCTTGAAACGCGCCAAGCGGATTGCGGTTGTGGGCGTGTCGTTGAACACGGTCCGGCCCAGCTATTTCGTGGCGCGCTATTTGTCGTTGAAGGGGTATCAGGTCATTCCGGTGAACCCCGGACAGGCGGGCAAAATGCTGTTTGGCCAGACCGTGCGTGCCAACCTTTCCGAGATTGAAGGCGGGGTGGATATGGTCGATATTTTCCGCCGCTCGGAGGCGGTGCCCGCCATTGTCGACGAGGCGTTAGCGGCCTTTCCCGCGTTGCAAACGGTGTGGATGCAGATCGGTGTGATGAATGACGCTGCTGCCGAAACCGCCGAGGCGCGGGGGGTGACAGTGATCCAGAACCGTTGTCCGAAGATCGAGTATCAACGTCTGTTCGGCGAGCTGCGGATGGGTGGGTTTAACACCGGAATTATTTCGTCAAAGCTGTGATGGCTGGGTCAGTCCCGGGCGTATCATGACGCCCGAGACAATTATCGTGTGTCGGGTCGGATTTAGGCCGAGGCGGATCTGAGATCGGCCAGATGCTTGTCCCAGCCGGCATCGAGTGCCAGCAAAAGACCCATGGCAGCGTCTCCGGCGGCTTTGTCGATACCCTCATGGGTGAGCGAGAGTTTGGTGCCGCCGTGGACCTCGTCCAAGGTCCAAGTGACGGTGGTCATGGCCCCGCCCAGCGGCTTGATGGTAAATGTGTAGACCAGTCGGGACGGCTTTTGCATTTCAAGAACGTCCCCCCAGCACATTTTGACGGTTGCCCCGTCATCGGCCTGTTTCGTCAGGCAATAGGGCTGTTGATCCGCCAAGTCGGCCTCGGCTTCGTGGAACCATTCGCCCAGCTTGTCCTTGTCGGTCAGAAAGGCCCAAACGGTGTCGCGCGGGGCGGCCAGAAATATCGATTTTGAAATTACGTTATTGGTCATTTTCAGTGTCTTTCTTTTTGTTGGATTCATGGGTTTCAATTGCTTGCGCGAGGTCCGCCAATCTGTCGTCCCAGAAGCGGTTGAAGTGGTCGAGCCAGTCCTTCACGGATTTCAGCGCTGCCGGTTCAAGATGATTGATGCGCTCGCGTCCGCTTGTGCGCACCGAGATGAGATTGCCTTGTTCGAGGATCGTGAGGTGCTTTTTGACGGCGCCTCGGGTCATGTCGAAACACTCTGAGACCTCGGCGATTGTCATGTCATCTTGGGAAAGATGCATCAGGATGCTGCGTCGTGTCGGGTCGGCAAGGGCGCGAAATGCGCCTTGGGTGTCAACGTTCATTGCCGTTTTGCCTTTCGCGTTGGTAAGGGCAGGCTGTTCAGGCGAGCCAGGTTAATGGGTGGCATTGAAAAGAATACCATTTGGTGTCACTTTTAATAGCACCAAATGGTATCATGTCAACACAATAAGTTGGCCGCCACGCAGATCAGGCGACGGGGCAGCTTATATTTGGGCTATGGGGATGGGCAGTTTAGCGCGCAGCTTTTTCGGCAATGCCGCTGGTGCCTTCGCGGCGTTCGAGTTCTTTGAGGACTTCGCTGAAAGGCACATCGCGCGCCTGAAGCATCACGAGCAGGTGGAACAGCACGTCTGCGGCCTCGGACGTCAGCTTGGCTTTGTCGTCCTTGATCGCTTCGATGATCGCTTCAACCGCTTCCTCACCGAATTTCTCGGCGCATTTTTCGGGGCCTTTGGCCAGCAATTTTGCCGTCCAACTACTGTCGGGATCGGCAGTGGCGCGGGCTGCGATGGTCTGGGCGAGTTTATCAAGCGTATGCATCTTCAAGCCTCATATTGATACCGGCTGCGGCCATGTGTTCCTTGGCCTCGCGAATGGTGAAATCGCCGAAGTGGAAGATCGAGGCGGCCAGCACGGCGGATGCGCCGCCCTTGGTGACGCCCTCGACGAGGTGATCGAGCGTGCCGACGCCTCCGCTGGCGATGACGGGGACGTTGACGGCGTCCGAGATGGCTTTGGTCAAGGGCAGATTAAAGCCCGCGCGGGTGCCGTCGCGATCCATCGAGGTCAGTAGGATTTCACCGGCCCCCTTGGCGGTGACGGTTTTGGCAAACTCCACCGCGTCGATGCCGGTGGGTTTGCGTCCACCGTGTGTGAAAATCTCCCAGCGCCCCGGCTCGACGGTTTTGGCGTCGATGGCGCAGACGATGCATTGGCTGCCGAACTGATCGGCGGCGCGGGCGATCACGTCGGGATCGGCGACAGCGGCGGAGTTGAAGCTGACCTTGTCCGCGCCTGCCAGCAGCAGGTTGCGCACATCTTGAGAGGTGCGCACGCCTCCGCCGACGGTGAGCGGGATATAGCATTGCTCGGCCGTGCGCTGAACCAGATCGAACATGGTGCCGCGGTTTTCGTGGGTGGCGTGGATGTCGAGGAAACACAGCTCGTCCGCGCCTGCGGCGTCATAGGCCTTGGCGGCCTCAACAGGGTCTCCGGCGTCGCGCAGGCCAACGAAATTCACGCCTTTGACCACACGGCCATCGGCGACATCAAGGCAGGGGATGATGCGGGTTTTTAGCATATGGGCGGTTTACGACGGATTGCGGGGTAGGGGAAGGGGGCTTTGCCCCCTCTGCCTTTGGCATTCACCCCCAGGATATTTAGGGACAAAAGATATTTAGAGGGTAAGTGCCTTGAGGGCTTGGGATAAGTCAATCGCTGCGTCATAGAGCGCGCGGCCCGAGATGGCGCCGTTCAACTGTGCGCCACAATCGCGCAGCGCGATCAGGTCGTCCAGTGAGGACACCCCGCCGCTGGCGATCACGGGGATCGACACGGCATTGGCAAGGGCGGCGGTGGCCTCGATGTTCGGGCCCTTCATCGCGCCGTCGCGGTTGATGTCGGTGTAGATGATGGCGGCCACGCCCGCGTCCTCGAAGGATTTGGCGAGGTCGGTGACCATCACGTCGGTTTCCTCGGCCCAGCCCTTGGTGGCCACGCGGCCATTGCGGGCGTCGATGCCGACGGCGACTTTGCTGGGGAATTCCCGTGCCGCTTCGAGCACCAGATCGGGGTTTTCAACCGCAACAGTGCCGAGGATTACACGGGCCAGGCCTTTGTCGATCCAGCGTTCGATGGTGGCCATGTCGCGGATGCCACCCCCGAGTTGGGCCGGAACTTTGGTTTGGGACAGGATCGCCTCAACCGGCGCGGCATTGACCGGCTCGCCCGCGAAAGCTCCGTTGAGATCGACCAGATGCAGCCATTCGCAGCCCGCTTTGACGAACTCCAACGCTTGTGCGGCGGGGTTGTCGTTGAACACGGTCTCGCGGCCCATATCCCCATGCACAAGGCGCACAGCGTTGCCGTCTTTCAGGTCGATAGCGGGGTAGAGGATCATGGCGCGCCCTTTCAAATTGCTCGCCGCTGTTATGCACGGGGCGTCGCGAATTGCAACGCGACCCAACGGCAGGGGTTGATCGGAATCGCCTTTGCGGGAAAACTTTTTGCAAAGCGGGGGGAATTCGCATGAAAAAGACACTACTCACCAGTATTTCGATGGTGCTGATCGTAGGGCAAGCCTTGGCGGATCCGATTTTCGGCATTTGGCGCACGCCGGCGGATGACAATGGTAATTCGGGTTACGTTCAGGTTGAGGCCTGCGATGATATGATTTGCGGCACGCTGATAAAGTCGTTCGATGCCAACGGGAACCCATTGCAAAGCGCCAATATCGGGAAGCTCATCATTTGGGATATGAAACCCAAGGGCAGCGGGAAATACGGTGGCGGCAAGGTCTGGTCGCCGGATCGCGACAAAACCTATTCCTCGAAACTGGTGCTCGAGGGCGACAGCCTCAAAGTCTCGGGCTGCGTGTTGGTGGTGTGCCGTGACGGTGGGACATGGGAGAGGATGGAGTAAGCCACCCCCTAGATGGACCACCGCAGAAAATTCCCGATCAGCCGCAGCCCCGTGGCCTGGCTTTTCTCGGGGTGGAACTGCGTGCCGACCATATTGTCCCGCCCGACGATGGCGGTGACAGGTCCACCGTAATCCACATGGGCCAAAAGCTCGGCCTCGTTGGCGACGTGAAACTGATAGGAGTGCACGAAATAGGCATGTTGGCCGGTTTTGATGCCCTCCAGCACGGGGTGCGACTGGTCGATCACCAGATCGTTCCACCCCATATGGGGCACCTTTAATGCGGTATCTGTGGGCGAGATTTTCTCGACATCGCCCGCGATCCAATCCAATCCCTCGACCACACGATACTCATGCCCCTTGGTCGCCAGCAACTGCATCCCGACGCAAATTCCCAGAAACGGTCGGCCTTTCTGGACCACCGCCTCGGTCATCGCCTCAAAAATCCCCTTGTGCCCTTTGAGCGCGTCCACACAGGCCGGAAACGCCCCGTCGCCGGGCAGCACAAGACGGTCGGCTTTGGCAATCACATCGGCGTCCGACGTGACAACCACCGCGCCCGCATCCACCTCAGCCGCCATGCGCTGAAAGGCTTTCTCGGCGGAATGCAGATTTCCACTCTCATAGTCGATGATGGCCGTTAACATGACGTATCTACTTTATCTTGCCAAAAATACCTCGGGGGTGCGGGGGCTGGCCCCCGCCCGGTCGGAGGGCCAACGGCCCTTCGAACCCTAAAGCGCGCCCTTGGTCGAGGGGATTGCATCGCCCTTGCGCGGGTCGGTCTCAACGGCCTCTCGCAAAGCGCGTGCGACGGCCTTAAAGGCCGCCTCGACGATGTGGTGGCTGTTGAACCCATGCAGCTTGTCGATATGCAGCGTGATCCCGCCGTGCGTCGACAGCGCCTGAAAAAACTCTCGCACAAGCTCGGTGTCAAACGCTCCGATCTTCTGGGTCGGCACATCAAGGTTGCAGATCAAAAACGGGCGTGCCGACAGGTCCAGCGCACAGCGGACCTGCGCGTCGTCCATGGCCAAGTGGCATTCTCCATAGCGCCGGATGCCCTTTTTGTCGCCCAATGCCGCAACCAAAGCCTGCCCGAGCGCGATGCCCGTGTCCTCAACCGTGTGGTGATCGTCGATGTGCAGATCACCCTCGGCGCGGATCGTGAAATCGATCAGCGAGTGGCGCGACAGTTGGTCGAGCATGTGGTCAAAAAACCCAACGCCGGTCTGGTTGTCATAACGGCCAGAGCCATCGAGGTTGATCTCAACGGATATACTGGTCTCAGCGGTTTTGCGGGTGACGTTTGCTTGACGCATGTCCCTGATCCTTCACAATATTTGCGGCCCTTATAGGCGGCGTATCTGTAATGGCCAAGAGATCAGAAAAAGAAAACGCGGCACTGTGGCCGCGTCGTTCTTTCGGGTGACTGGAGCGGGCGATGAGATTCGAACTCACGACATCAACCTTGGCAAGGTTGCGCTCTACCCCTGAGCTACGCCCGCGCTTGCAGTCATTTAACACCAATGGAGCGGGCGATGAGATTCGAACTCACGACATCAACCTTGGCAAGGTTGCGCTCTACCCCTGAGCTACGCCCGCATTCATTGGGTGTGTGGGATTTATAAAGACGGGCGGCAGGGCGCAAGAGGAAATTTCGCTGTTGGGGGAAATTACTTTGTGTAGGATCGGCGCATGCAAGGTTTCTGACACAGGAAGGCGGGATATGCGAATTGCAATTATGGGCGCCGGCGCGCTGGGGGCCTATATCGGGGCGCGTCTGCATCAAGCCGGACATGAGGTCACATTAATTGCGCGGGGCGCGCATCTTCAGGCGATCCAGAGCGACGGCCTGTTCATCGACAGCCCGAACGGCGATGCGCATCTGTCGGATATTGCGGCAACCGATGATGTCGCCTCGGTGGGTGTGGTGGACGGTATTTTGGTCTTTGTTAAAAACTATGATCTGAGCGCGGCACTCGAACAGATGCAACCGATGGTCGGGCCAGACACATTTGTCGCGACATTTCAAAACGGGATCAGTGCTCCGCAGGTAGCGGCGCAACGTTTCGGTGCGGACAGGGTCATGGGGGGCGCGGCCTGGATCGCGGGATATATCGAGGCCCCCGGTCGGATCAAACACACAGCCCCCAACGACACGCTGGCCTTTGGTGCGCTGACACCTGCGGGGCGGCGGTTTGAGAAAGCCCTGCATGAGGCTTTGACGCAAGCCGCAACGCGGCCCGAAATTGTCGAGGCAATTGAAAGCGCGCTTTGGCGCAAATTTGTGACGCTTGCGGCCACATCGGCCGTGTCGACGCTGACGCGCCTTACATTCGGCGAAATCAACGCGGTTCCCGAGACGCTGAACTTGATGGAGCAGGCCTTGTTTGAGGCAGCGGCGGTCGGGCGGGCGGTCTGTCCGGATTTGCCCGAGGACCTTGGTGCACAGCAATTTGCCTTTTATCAAACCATTGACGGACAGGTGCGGGCGTCGATGTGCACCGATATTTTGAACGGTCGGCGGCTTGAGCTGGATTGGTTTTCCGGCGAAATCACCCGCCAAGCCCGCAAGCACGGTCTTTCAACACCGGTGCACGACGTCGCATTGGCCGCGCTTTGGCCGTATCGCAACGGCGCGATTGGTTAAGCGAGTTTGTTTGAAAGCCAACGTCCGTCATTCCAGCAACGGATTGGGTTTTTGGCAGGACGCTTTGGGTCTGACAACTTGAGCCTCGGCTGGTTCAGGTTCTATTCGCTCAATCCCGCGATGTCGGGCAAGCGGCGAAGGATATCCCCGAAGGTCACATCATTCATCGGGCCGTTTGGCGTCACTTGCCCGACCAGCTGTAGGCTGGCGTAGCCGTGGCACAGTGACCAAACCAAGATCTCAAGCGCGCGCGGGTTTCCGTGCGGATCGAGAGAAAAAGGAGCGCAGGTCTCGGCGAGGATTTGATAGGCTTTGCCTGCGGCTTGTGACAATTCCTGATCCGGGTCGATTTCAACGCGCGATCCAAACATCAGCGTGAACAGGGCTGGGTGATCGACCGTAAATTCAATGTAGCCATCCAAGATCGCCTTTAATCGCGCCGTATCGCTGTTCGCTGCATTCGCGCGGTGCGCCAGCATATAGTCCGAGAATTGTAAAAATCCTCGCGTGGCGATTGCGCCGATCAAACCTTCCAGACCGCCGAAGTGATGCGCCGGTGCCGCGTGAGACACCTCGGCCTTTGCAGCGCATTTTCTTAGCGTCAGGGCGGGCAGACCGCCTTGGTGCAGTAAATCGATTCCGGCGTCGATCAGGGCTTCACGAAGATTGCCGTGATGGCGTGGCTTTTTGGGGGTCGGCGTGGGTTTCGGGGCTGGGTTCGGCGTGGTCATGACCCCATGTTGAGGATTTACTTGACAGTGTCAAGTTTGAAGCTATCTTGACACTGTCAAGTAGAGGTGTCCCATGATGATGAAATGGTCTTTAGGATTGGCCGCGTTTCTCGGTCTGTTGGTTAGTTTGGTAAGCTATCGTTTTGTCTTTTTAGGTTTGGAGAGCGCCTTTGAGATTATGATCGAGCATGCGCTCGATCGGCGGGTGTTGCTATTGATGCACGTCTTGGCAGCGCCGGTTGCTTTGGCTGTTGGCGCGTTTCAATTCATGCCGCGTATCCGCCGAAATCACAGGGCGTTGCATCGCTGGCTTGGGCGTCTTTATGCGGTGGCAATCTTGGTCGGGGGCATCGGGGCGATGGGGATATCCCTCAATGCGATTGGCGGGCTTTGGGCTCAGGTTGGTTTTTCGGCATTGGGGATCGCTTGGATGGGGTCGACGGCCATCGCAATTTGGATGGTGATGAACAAGCGCTTTGCCGAACACCGCGTTTGGATGCTGCGATCCTTTGCGCTGACGTTTTCAGCGGTGACACTTCGATTGCAACTGGTGGGATTTGAGATTTTAGGGCTACCTTATGAGCAATCCTCGGTCTGGTTGGCGTTCACATGTTGGGTGCCGAACTTGGTGGTCGCCGAAATTTTGATCCGAACCCGCCCGAGAATTGCCGCCTGACTATTGGCTGTCGGGATCGCTGGTGGCGTAGCTGTCCAGGCCGACGTCTTCATTGGTTAAGACGATCCCGTCCTTGCCGAGCAGCAGAATGGCGTAGGATCCCGGTTCGTCGATCGCGAGGCTTGAGTCTTCGTCGACCAGTTCCAGCGGCATTTGGTGGCACGTGCTTTTTAGGTTCGCGGAGGGTTTGCCGCCTGCGATACCCCATATGGTGCGATGGACATGACCCGAGATCGACATGGCGACCGCGGGGCTGTCGGCAATGATCTGGTTGAGGGCGTCACGGTTGGAAAGGCCAATCGCGTCCATGCCGGGGAACCCTGTGACGAAGGGCGGGTGGTGCATCATCAGCACGCAAGACGCCTTGGGTTGGCCTTCGAGTTGAGACTTAAGCCAGTCCAGACGGGCCTCGCAGATGTGACCGCCGTGGAAGGGTTCAACTGTTGGGTCGTGGGTATCAAGCAAAATCAGACGGTGTTCGCCGACATCCACAACCGTTTGCACAAAGCCGTTCGGGTCGGTTGGGGCGTCTGGGAAATTGGCGAGGAATTGATCGCGGAAATCATGGTTTCCGAGCGTCAGATGAACGGGAATCGGAACCGTGTCGAGCACTGCTTTCAGACGCTGGTACTGGTCGCGGATGCCGTGATGGGTCAGGTCACCTGTGATGACCAAACAGGCGGCGTCGGGGTGGTTCGAGATCGCGTGATCGACGGCCGTTTGAAGCCGTTCCATCGGATCCAGACCGATGATTTTGCGGCCCTCTTTGGTGATGTGAATATCTGTCATCACCAGAACTTTATGCGCGAAATCGGTCATTGATTCTGCTCCTAATCTGTCGGGAAAAGGAAAGCGGATTATTTTGCGCTTCGCCACCGTTTTGACGCGAACGCGGGCAAAAAAATACCCCCCGCGAAATCGCGAGGGTAAATGCCGTGGCCAGCGGGGGCCTTAGGCGACGTTGGCCGCTGCGTCGTTGCGCAACCACGCAAGGACGGTCTCGGGAGAGCTTTCACCGTAGGGGTCTTGGGCGTGGTCGTCGGCGCGGCCCGGCTCTTCGAACCATGCTTCGATTGTGCCGTCGTTGACGATGGCCGCGTAGCGCCACGAGCGGACCCCGAAACCGAGGTTGTCTTTTTCGACCAACATGCCGATCTGGCGGGTGAAGATGCCCGAGCCATCAGGGATCACTTTGACATTCTTGAGGTCTTGGTGTCTGGCCCAAGCGTTCATCACAAAGCTGTCGTTGACCGACATGCAGTAAATCTCGTCGATGCCCATATCGCGGAAATCCTGAGCGTCTTTTTCATAGCCAGGAAGCTGGAAGGTCGAGCATGTCGGGGTGAAGGCACCCGGAAGCGAAAACAGCACGACGCGCTTGCCTTTGAAATAATCGTCCGAGGTCATGTCATGCCAGCGAAACGGATTGTCGCCGCCGATGCTTTCATCGCGAACACGGGTTTTGAAGGTCACGTTTGGGACGGGTGCGCCTTGGTTCATGGGGGGTCTCCATTGAGGTCAGCGATCCGAAAGGGAGTCGCTGGAATTGATTAGAATGATTCTAATATAATGAAGGTGGAATGTAATTCAGCTGCGCGTTTTGTCGCGTGAAACAAAAAAAGCGGGCACCTGCGTCGGATGCCCGCTTTTGTCTGATTTACAACGTATTATTCGAGTTCAATCAGCAAGTCTTTTGCGTCGATTTGCCCACCCGGCTGGATATGCACGGCTTTCACAACAGCGTCGCGTTCGGCGTGTAGACCTGTTTCCATCTTCATAGCTTCGATCGTCAACAGCAGGTCGCCCTCGGCCACTTTTTGACCGGCTTGTACGGCGACCGAAGCGACGACGCCGGGCATCGGGGCGCCGATATGGTTGGCGTTGGTGATGTCAGCCTTTGGACGCGCCGCCGTTGTCGCTTTGATCTTTCGGTTGGGCACGCGGATCGTGCGTGGCTGGCCGTTGAGTTCAAAGAACACTTTGACCTCGCCCTTTTCGTCGGTTTCGCTCATGGCTTGCATGCGGATTTCGAGCGTTTTACCAGGATCGATCTCGGCGGTGATCTCGTCGCCCGGTTCCATGCCGTAAAAGAAGGTTCGGGTCGGCAGGGTGCGGACCGGACCATAGGTGCGGTGGCGGCCCATATAGTCAAGGAACACTTTCGGATACATCAGGTAACCGTTGAGATCCTCGTTATCGACCTTGAAGCCTTCAAGCTGTTTCGAGACCTCGGCCCGCACCGCCTCGAGATCGACCGGCGGCAAGTGCTTGCCGGGGCGTTCAAGGTTCGGGTTTTCGTCCTTCAGCACCTTGTTGATAATCGTGCTCGGGAAACCGCCGGGGGGTTGCCCGAGGTTGCCTTTCATCATGTCGACCACAGAGTCGGGGAAGCTGACGTCACGCTGCGGATCTTCCACGTCTGCGCGGGTCAGGTTCTGGCTGACCATCATCAGGGCCATATCACCGACCACCTTGGACGAGGGGGTGACTTTGACGATGTCGCCGAACATCTGGTTGACGTCCGCATAGGCTTGCGCCACTTCGTGCCAGCGTTCCTCAAGCCCGAGGCTGCGGGCCTGCGCTTTGAGGTTGGTAAACTGGCCGCCTGGCATTTCGTGTAGGTACACCTCGGACGCGGGGGCTTGCAGGCCGCTTTCAAAGGCGGCGTATTGGCCGCGCACGGCCTCAAAGTAGTTTGAGATTTCGCGAATCGCGCCGATGTCGAGACCGGTGTCGCGGTCGGTGAAGCTCAGCGCTTCGACAACCGTGCCGAGGGTCGCCTGAGAGGTGTTGCCGCTGAATGAGTCCATTGCGCAATCGACCGCGTCCACACCAGCTTCGGACGCTGCAAGGATGGTGCCCGAGGCGATGCCGGCGGTGTCGTGGGTGTGGAAGTGGATCGGCAGGCCGACCTCGTCTTTCAAGGCCTTTATCAGCACCCGCGCGGCGGCAGGTTTCAACAGTCCGGCCATGTCTTTCAGGCCGAGAACATGGGCGCCTGCGGCCTCAAGTTCTTTGGCCATGCCGACATAGTACTTCAGGTCGTATTTGGCGCGGTCGGGGTTCAGGATGTCACCCGTATAGCAAATCGTGCCTTCGCAGACTTTGTTCGCCTCGACCACGGCGTCCATCGCGACGCGCATGTTTTCGACCCAGTTGAGACTGTCGAACACGCGGAAAACGTCGATGCCGTTGGCGGCCTCTTTTACAAAGGACTGGACCACGTTGTCTGGATAGTTGGTGTAACCCACGCCGTTGCTGGCGCGCAGCAGCATTTGCGTCATCAGGTTTGGCATTGCGGCGCGCAAATCACGCAGGCGCTGCCACGGGCATTCCTGCAAAAAGCGGTAGGCCACATCGAAGGTTGCACCGCCCCAGCATTCAACCGAGAACAATTGCGGCAGATTGGCCGCATAGGCGGGCGCCGCCTGAATCATGTCGATTGAGCGCATCCGCGTGGCCAGCAAAGACTGGTGGCCGTCACGCATGGTGGTGTCGGTAATGAGAAGCTGCTTTTGCGCCTTCATCCAGTCCGCCACGGCCTGAGGGCCTTTGTCCTCGAGCAGGTTGCGGGTGCCATAGGCAGGTTTGGCGCGCAACTCGGGCACGCGGGCCGGTTTCAGGTCGGCGGCAGGTTCGGCGCGGCCTTCGGTCTCGGGGTGACCATTGACGGAAATATCCGCGATATAGGTCAGAACCTTGGTGCCCCGGTCACGACGTTTCTTGAACTGGAACAGCGCCGGAGTCTCGTCGATGAACTTTGTGGTGTATTGGTTGTTCAGAAAGGTCGGGTGCTTCAGCAGGTTTTCGACAAAGGCGATGTTGGTGCTGACGCCGCGGATGCGAAATTCACGCAGGGCGCGGTCCATGCGGGCGATGGCTTTTTCAGGCGTCGGGGCCCAGGCGGTGATCTTGGTCAGAAGCGAGTCATAATAGCGTGTGATGACGCCGCCTGCGTAAGCGGTGCCGCCGTCCAGACGAATGCCCATACCAGTAGCCGAACGATAGGCCGTGATGCGGCCATAGTCGGGGATAAAGTTGTTCTGCGGGTCTTCCGTTGTGATGCGGGTTTGCAGCGCGTGGCCATTGAGGCGCACGTCATACTGAGACGGTTTGCCGGTGGCTTCGGCGATGCTCTTGCCCTCGGCGATCAGGATTTGCGCCTGCACGATGTCGATGCCTGTGACCTCTTCGGTGACGGTGTGTTCGACCTGCACGCGGGGGTTCACCTCGATAAAGTAAAACTTGCCGCTTTCCATATCCATCAGGAATTCGACCGTGCCGGCGCATTCGTAGTTCACATGGGCGCAGATCTTGCGGCCAAGCTCGCAGATTTCTTCGCGCTGGGCTTCGCTGAGATAGGGGGCAGGGGCGCGTTCAACGACCTTTTGGTTGCGGCGTTGCACTGAACAGTCGCGTTCATAAAGGTGATACATGCCGCCGTGTTTGTCGCCGAGGATCTGAACCTCGACGTGGCGGGCGCGGGTAATCATCTTTTCCAGATAGCCTTCGCCATTGCCAAAAGCGGCCTCGGCTTCGCGGCGGCCTTCGAGCACTTTTTCTTCGACCTCGTCTTCGCTCATGATCGGGCGCATACCGCGACCTCCGCCACCCCATGAGGCTTTGAGCATCAGAGGATAGCCAACCTCGGCGGCTTCCTTGCGGATCGCGTCCATGTCGTCGCCAAGAACCTCGGTCGCGGGGATAACAGGCACGCCAGCTTCGATGGCAACGCGACGGGCCGAGGCTTTGTCGCCAAGTGCGCGCATCGTGGCGGCTTTCGGGCCGATAAAGGCGATGCCATTCGCCTCGCAAGCGTCTACAAAATCAGGGTTTTCTGACAAAAGACCATAACCCGGATGGATCGCGTCAGCGCCGCATTCCTTGGCGACGCGGATGATTTCGTCGATGCTGAGATAGGCCGCGACCGGTCCCATGCCCTCGCCGATGCGATAGGCCTCGTCAGCTTTAAAGCGATGCAGACCCAGCTTGTCCTCTTCCGCGAACACGGCCACGGTTTTCTTGCCCATCTCATTAGCCGCGCGCATCACGCGGATGGCAATTTCACCACGGTTGGCAATGAGGATTTTGTTGAACTCGGTCATCGAGGGTCTCCAGCTTTTGACGTGGGGTCACGAATAGGGTGATTCCATTTTGTGGGCAATGCGTAGGATTGCGTAGTCATTGGTGTTGTTAGCGCTAACTTGAGCAATTTGGAAGATGGCGGCGGAAATTTTGTGCAGGTGCAGAAATAGGGGATAAAAATTCATAAATCAACAAAATATCGATAAAATACCAATCTCTTGGGGCGATAAGTCACCCCGTTGTGACTTGAATGCTGTGTCTTGCCATGCAATTCAAACGCAGTCAAAAAATGGAATGTTTATCATGTTCAATCGCCGCCGCTTTCTTTTCGCCGCAACTGTCGCCGCCGTTTTGCCCTCTGTCGGGCGGGCTTCCGACCATGTTCTGACGGCAACCGACGCCTTTGACGCCATGCTTGCGGGTAATCTGATTCTGATCGACGTGCGCAGGCCGGATGAGTGGCTTGATACCGGCGTCGCACCGGGGGCCTGGTTGCTGGATATGCGCGACGAAAATTTCGTGACTTATGTGCGCACCGTGCTTGAACGGAACCCCGATCACGAGGTCGCGGTTATTTGCCGGTCGGGCACACGGTCTGGGCAGTTGATGGAGTTCTTTGCCAAGAACGACATGACGCGTATCAAGGATGTGACGGAAGGCATGGTCGGCGGATCGCGTGGTACGGGGTGGATCCCATCAGGCCTGCCGGTGCAGGACGCCCGTGTGGTTTATGACGCAATGCCCAAGGATTTGACCGCCCGCTAAACCAGATGCGCGGCAGACATTTCTGAGGGCTTTGCCACGCCGAGCTGTCCGAGGTTCGCGCTAAGATCTTTTGTCAGCACCTCGGCGAAATGGGTGAGGCCCTTTGGCCCGAGGGCGGCGAGGGCAATGTGCCACGCGCGGCCCATCATGACAAAGTCGGCCCCCAGAGCCATGGCCCTGAGAATGTCGAGACCACCTTCGGCCCCGCTGTCGAAAATGATCGGAAGCGATGTGGCAGCGCGGATCGCGGGCAGCACGTCGATCGTGGCCGGAGCGGCGTCGAACTGGCGGCCGGCGTGGTTGGAAATCCAAATGGCGTCGGCACCCGCCGATTGCAGGCGCTCGGCGTCTCCGGCGTTCAAAACGCCCTTGACGATCAGCGGGCCGTCCCAATTGTCGCGTATCCAGTGCAGATAGGACCAGTCTGGTGCTGTGCGCAAAAGGTAGCCCACATGGGCCGTCGGCGAGAGGCCCTTTTGCGCCGTTAAAATATAGGGATCAAGGGTGCGCATATGCGGCATCCCGTGGCGCGCCATGCCCAAGGCCCATGCGGGGCGGGTGCTGATTTGGGCCAGCAGGCGCGGCGTCAGCCTTGGCGGTTGGGTCAGGCCCGATCTGGTCTGGCGTTCGCGTCGGCTGGCGGTGGGGACGTCAACGGTTAGAACAAGGGTCGAAAACCCGCTGTCCCTGGCGCGTTTCAACAGGTCGGTGCGGATCGCAGGATCGCGGGGTGGGTAAAGCTGAAACCAGCCATTGCCGTTCAGATGTGGCCCGATGGACTCGGGTGGTTCGCTTGCGACGGTGGACAGGCAGTAGGGCAGGTTCAACCTGTGTGCGGCCCTGGCGAGGTGATGCTCGGCCTGCGGCCAGATCAGGCCGGACATGCCAATCGGGGCCATGCCGACAGGCAGCGCGTAGCGGGTGCCGAGGAAATGTGTCGTCAGATCCGGTGTGATCTCACCGTGCAGGATCGAGGGGCGCAGTTTGATCTGGTCCAGAGCGTGGCGGTTCAACGCTTTGGTCTGTTCCTGACCGGTTCCGCTATCGAGGTATTCCCACACAAATTTCGGCAGCCGGACGCGGGCGCGGCGTTTGAAGTCAGAGAGGTCGAGATAGGTTTGGTGCAGGGTCATGTGGGTATCTTTCGAAGAAACCGGTGAATTGCAATGGGTTGGTTTCGGATCGCGTTGCGATCCGACCGGACGAGGGGCGCTGCCCCTCGTGCTCCCCGGGATTTATTTGGTCAAAAGATGAGGCAGGAACATTGTGAGAACAGTTCTTTTCATTTTGGATCGGCTTGGCTAGGTTGTCGCCATGACTGATTTTGACGAATTTGATGCGTTTGAAGGGGCTTCTTTGTCGGCAAGGGCGATGGCTGCCCGAGGCGGTGGTGCGCCCTATCTGGACGAATTAAACCCTGCGCAGCGCGAAGCTGTCGAGGCGCTTGATGGGCCTGTATTGATGCTGGCGGGTGCAGGGACCGGCAAGACCAAGGCGTTGACCACGCGCATCGCGCATCTGCTGAACACCGGCCGCGCCGCGCCGAATGAGATTTTGGCGGTGACCTTTACCAACAAGGCCGCGCGCGAAATGAAACTGCGTGTCGGGCGGCATTTGGGTCACGCCGTCGAGGGCATGCCGTGGCTGGGCACGTTTCATGCGGTGTGCGTGAAGCTGTTGCGTCGTCACGCTGAATTGGTTGGTTTGAAATCGAACTTCACGATTTTGGACACGGACGATCAATTGCGGTTGCTCAAGCAGTTGGTTCGCGCTGCAAATATTGACGACAAACGTTGGCCCGCGCGGCAATTGGCAGGCTTGATTGACGGCTGGAAAAACCGCGCATGGACGCCAGACAGGGTGCCGACGGCTGAAACAGCGGCCTACAACAATCGCGGCACCGAGATTTACGAGCAGTATCAGGTCAGGCTGCGCGAATTGAACGCCGTGGATTTTGGCGATTTGCTGCTCCACATGGTGACGATTTTTCAAACCCACGAGGATGTTCTGGCGCAATATCAGCGCTGGTTCCGCTACATTCTCGTCGACGAGTATCAGGATACCAACGTGGCGCAGTATCTCTGGCTGCGGCTGTTGGCGGGGGGGCATAAGAACATTTGTTGCGTCGGGGATGACGATCAATCGATTTACGGTTGGCGCGGGGCCGAGGTCGGCAATATCCTGCGCTTTGAGAAGGATTTTCCAGGTGCGGTGGTTGTCAGGCTTGAGCAGAATTACCGGTCGACTCCGCATATCCTTGCCGCAGCCTCGGGGGTGATCCGTGGCAATGCAGGGCGTCTCGGGAAAGAGCTTTGGACGGCTGCGGAGGACGGTGAAAAGGTCCGGTTGATCGGCCATTGGGACGGCGATGAAGAGGCCCGCTGGGTGGGCGAAGAGATCGAGGCGATGCAGCGCGGTACCCGTGGGTTGCGACAGATTTCGCCGGATGAAATGGCGATCCTTGTGCGGGCCAGCCACCAGATGCGCGCGTTTGAGGATCGGTTTCTGACCATCGGACTGCCCTATCGCGTGATTGGCGGGCCTCGGTTCTATGAGCGGATGGAGATTCGCGATGCCATGGCCTATTTCCGGCTGGTGGTTTCGCCCTCGGATGATCTGGCGTTTGAGCGGGTTGTGAATACGCCGAAGCGGGGGCTGGGCGACAAGGCACAACAGACGATCCAGCGCTGCGCCCGCGAAAATGGCGTCTCGCTGGTGGACGGGGCGGCGATTGCGGTGGAGCAAGGGCTACTCAAGGGGAAGGGGGCGAAAGAGCTTCAGAAGTTTACCGTTGATCTGGCGCGCTGGGGGCGGATGACCGGCGATGCGGCTGTCAGCCATGTGGAACTGGCCGAGATTGTTCTCGACGAAAGTGGCTATACGGGGATGTGGCAGAACGACAAAACGCCCGAAGCACCGGGGCGGTTGGAGAACCTGAAAGAACTGGTGAAGGCGCTTGAAAATTTTGAAAACCTGCAAGGGTTTCTTGAGCATGTCAGCCTGATTATGGACAACGAAAGCGACGATGCTGAGCAAAAGGTCTCCATTATGACGCTGCATGCAGCCAAGGGGCTTGAGTTTCCCGCCGTCTTTTTGCCGGGGTGGGAGGATGGATTGTTTCCCTCGCAGCGCAGCATGGACGAGAGCGGGATCAAGGGACTCGAGGAAGAGCGTCGGCTTGCCTATGTCGGGATCACCCGCGCCGAAGAGGTGTGCACGATCTCGTTCGCGGGCAATCGGCGCATTTTCGGGCAGTGGCAAAGTGCGATGCCGTCGCGGTTTATCGATGAGATCCCCGAGGAGCACGTCGAGGTTCTGACACCACCGGGGCTTTATGGCGGCGGCTACGGTGCTGCGGCCTCAACGGTCGAGGCGCGTGCATCGGCGGCGGATGGTTATAACTCGCCCGGTTGGAAGCGCATGCAGGCGCGCGCGGCCGAGCGTCCGGTCAGCCAGCCGCGGGAATCGCGGTCTCAGGTGATCGATTTGCAGGCGGTTTCGGCCTTTTCGCTGGGCGACCGCGTTTTCCATCAGAAGTTCGGCTATGGCGCGGTTGTCGGGATCGAAGGCGACAAGCTGGATATTGCGTTTGACAAGGCGGGGCAAAAGAAGGTGGTGGCGAAATTCGTGTCCGGTTCTGACGACATACCGTTTTAGACAGATCTTTTCGGGCCGACGCGCCCAGTGAAAACAATAAAGGCGGCGCCCCGATTGGGTGCCGCCTTTTATGTTCTAAGGCCCTAGGGAGGAAGGGTCTTTGAGAATTTCGGGAGCGATGGTGCAGGGAGGAGGCACCATCGCCCGGGTCTCAGAAGGGTTAGGGAGGAGATACCCGTCTGAAATCTTATTCTTTGTGGCAGCGGCGCAAGGGAGGAGAGCGCCGCTGCCAGAGCCGAGGTCCAACAGGCAGGGAGGAGGAGGCCTGTCAGGTCGGTGTTTCAGCGACAGCCAGGGAGGAGGAGCTGTCGCGACTGGTCGGGTCTTTAGGGAGGAAAAGACTGCGACCGGAATTTTTAGCCCTGTGGGCCGTAAGCACTTTCGTAGGCGATCTGGCGAATGTTCGACGCGTTGATGCCAAGATCAGCCAGTTCGCGCGACGAAAGCGCGCTCAATTCGCGCACGGTTATGCGGTACTGGTGGTTCTGGATCATGCGTTCGGCGGTTGCCTTGAGGGTTTCAGCAATGCGTATGCTCAAACCAGCCTGTGCGTGGGTATCTGCAAAAGTTGCCATGGTCTTGTCTTTCCTAAGTGTTAGCGATCACATCGCGTCTGTTGCTAAGTTACATAAGCTAATGCTGCACCTGCACAATCCCGATCTTGGTCATTGCTGCTATGCAGATATTGCATATGTGGAAACTGCGTAGTCTTGTGCGCGCGAGAATGGTCTTGCGCTTTTGGCGAAATGCCCCACCTATGTGCGGTGCAAGAAATGAGGGCTAAAAAATGAGCGTGTCCAAAGAAGGCGTCATCGCCATTCTATCGAAAATTGAGCTGCCGGACGGGGGCAATCTGGTGTCTCGCGAAATGGTGCGTGCACTGACGATTGAGGGCACCGAGGTCCGCTTCGTGATCGAAGCGCCGACGGCCGACATGGCGCAAAAAATGTCAGCGGTCGAAGCCGCAGCGCGTCGGGGCGTTGAATCGCTTGACGGTGTCAGCAAGGTCTCGGTGGTTTTGACGGCCCATGGTCCAGCCGAGAAAAAGCCTGTGCCCGATCTCAAGATTGGTGGGCATCCGAAGCCTCAGCAGGGGCCGATGAAAGTTGAGGGTGTGCAAAAGATCATTGCGATCGCCTCGGGCAAGGGGGGTGTTGGCAAGTCAACCGTGTCTTCAAATCTTGCCGTGGCGCTTGCGCGCCAAGGGCGACGCGTGGGCCTGCTGGATGCAGACATATACGGACCGTCGCAGCCGAAGATGATGGGCAACACAAATCGACCCGGCGCGACGCCCGACGGTGAAAAGATTGTTCCTTTGGACGCGCACGGGGTCAAGATGATGTCGATCGGTTCGATGGTTGATCCCGATCAGGCGTTGATTTGGCGCGGCCCAATGTTGATGGGGGCCTTGCAACAATTGCTTGGCCAAGTGGATTGGGCGCCTTTGGATGTGCTGATCGTCGACATGCCCCCTGGCACCGGCGACGTTCAACTGACGCTTGGTCAGAAAACCGAGATCGATGGGGCGATCATTGTCTCGACGCCGCAGGATGTGGCGTTGATCGATGCCCGCAAGGCCATCAACATGCTCCAAAAGCTCAAGACGCCGATTTTGGGTATGATTGAGAATATGTCCTTTTATACCTGTCCCAATTGCGGGGACGAGGCGCATATCTTTGGCCATGGCGGCGTGGAAAAAGAGTCTGCCGGTTTGGGCGTTCCCCTTTTGGCAGCCTTGCCGATTGATCTTGAGACCCGCCTTGGGGGCGATGGCGGATCGCCGGTTGCTTCCGGTGAGGGACCGATTGCCGAGGCTTATCTGAAGTTGGCGGAAGGCCTTATCAAGGACGGCATCGCCTGATTTCAGGAATTCATTGGGAAAGCATGGGAACGGGCGCTGTTGCAGCGCCCATTTCTACGAATCAACGGTCGATTTCTTTGGAATTTGGACCGTTCGTGCGTGATGTGTTTGCGAAATTTCAAATTATTTGAATAAAGATTGGGATTTGGTGGGTAAAAGTGGATGCACCATATATTGTGGACGCTTGCGGAGTGCCAACATTTTGTTGTGTTTTATGTCGCCTCAATCACGGAATATGCGATCCATCTTGGCTCACCGGTGCTTGAGTTCCCATAAAAAGTTCTTGCTTCCCATATAATCCCATGTCATCCCTTTTACACGATGAGGACGGGCTCATAAGGGCGATAAGACCCAAAAGGCACCAAAGTCAGGTTTCATACAGGCACCCGCATTCATCGAACGTAGAGATCCGGCGCGCGAGCGAGCAGACATCCCCCCAGGTGGCGCGCGCAGCTGGACACCCCGCAAGGCGGGACGAGGGCGGCGGATAGGGCGGTGGCAGCATCCCTATCCGCCGTTTCGTACTTAAGGGGTCAATTTTGATCGGGGGAAAGGTGAGGACAGTGGACCGTAAACTCAGGTTCATAGGCGAAAGCCACCACAAAGTGGACGGTAAGGGCAGGGTCTCGATTCCTGCTGCATTCCGGCGTGTTCTTGCTTCGGGCGATCCGGATTTTCCAGAAGGCGGCAATCCGCAGCTAGTCATCGTTTATGGCGATGAAAAGCGCGATTACCTCGAATGCTTTACCCTTGCGGCCATTGAAAAGATTTACGACCAGATTGAGCGCCTCGCGCGGGCCAACCCGCGCCGCAAAGCGCTCCAGCGGCTTTATTCCACACATGCGGTCTTTACCTCGGTCGACGAAACCGGCCGTTTGGTTTTGCCTGCGAAACTGCGTGAGAAAATCGGGTTGGATGACTCGGCTTTCTTTGCGTCCACCGGCGAGACGTTTGAAATCTGGAAGCCCGAGACCTATGACAAGGCCTATGAGAGCGCATTAGAAGCGGATGAGGATTTTGATCCGGATGTCGATGCCTCGGCCTATTTGGATGGCGACGAGGGGATATAGTCGATGTCCGCGCTGCCCGCCAATGAGACCCCACATATTCCTGTTCTTATCCGCCCGCTCTTGCGGGCTGTTTCGCCTGTAAAGGGCGTCTGGCTGGACGGCACATTTGGGGCCGGTGGTTATAGCCGCGCGTTGCTTGACGCAGGCGCTGACAAGGTAATCGGCGTCGACCGCGACCCGCTCGCGCTTGAGATGGCAGCGGGCTGGACGGGCGACTACGGGGATCGGCTTGAGCTGGTTCAGGGTGTATTCTCGCGGATGGACGACTACGGGCAGGGTCTTGACGGTATCGTTCTCGATCTTGGGGTCAGTTCGATGCAGCTTGATCTGGCCGAACGCGGGTTTTCCTTTATGCGCGACGGCCCGTTGGACATGCGGATGAGTCAGTCCGGCGAAAGTGCAGCCGACATTGTGAACGCGGCCTCGGAAGCCGAGATCGCCAATATCCTTTATCTTTTTGGCGAAGAACGCGCGAGCCGTCGCATTGCGAAAACCATCGTCCAAGAACGCGAGGTTGAGCCAATCACCCGCACTTTACGGCTGGCTGGCATCATCGAGCGGTGTTTGCCGCGCTCAAAGCCCGGGCAAAGCCACCCGGCGACCCGCAGCTTTCAGGGATTGCGCATCGCTGTGAACAATGAATACGGCGAATTGTTTGAGGGCCTCATGGCTGCGGAACGTGCCTTGAAGCCCGGCGGTCAACTGGCCGTTGTGACCTTCCATTCGGTTGAAGACCGAATGGTGAAGCGGTTTTTGCAGGCGCGTTCCGGCGGCGAGGGGCGGGCGAACCGTTATGCCCCCGAGATCGAGGCGGAGAAGCCTCAGTTTGATGTCAAAAGCCGCAAGGCTATTGGGCCAGACGCCGACGAGTTGGCAGAAAACCCACGGTCACGCAGTGCGAAACTGCGGGTGGCAACACGAACCGACGCGCCCTTTGGGCGTGTAGATCCCAAGAAGATCGGGATGCCGATGCGCAAGGATGAGAAGCGATGAAAATAATCGTTTATGCAGCCATATTCATGATGGTCATCGCACAGGGCTTTTGGGCCTATACCGAAAACTACGAAACCCAGAAGTCGCTGAAAACCGCAAAGCAATTGCAGACCGAGATCGCGGCGGCACGCACCCAGATGGGGGTTTTGAACGCGGAGTGGGCCTATTTGAACCGTCCTGATCGTCTCCGTGATCTGGTTGATATGAATTTCGACCGCCTGAGGCTTTTGCCGCTGCGCCCCGAGCAGTTCGGTCAGGTCGCCGAAGTCCCGCGAAACGGGGTTCTTGCCGACGATTTTATCGAGCGCGTGACCGTATCGGTTTTGGAGGTTGAAGAATGATCCGCAAGCCGCTTCGCCCCCTGGCCCTGGTTCTTGAGGCCCGTGCAGCGGGTCGCAATCCCGGCGACATCGAACGCGAAAATATTCGTGCACGTCATGAACAAGCGCGGGATGCCTCGCGCACACGGGCCGAGAGCCGTCTTTTGGTGCTGATTTTTGCGTTTATCAGTCTCTTCGCATTGGTGGCGGTGCGCATGGGGGCGTTGGCGATTTCCGATCCGGTTGAGCATCAGACGTCCTATTCCGGTCCGTCAATAATCGCGCAGCGCGGCAATATCGTTGACCGCCAAGGGCGTATTCTGGCAACCAATCTTGACACCTATTCGCTGTATGCGACCCCCCAGAGCATGATCGAACCTGAGCTGGCCGCCGAAGGGTTGGCCGCGATCTTCCCCGAGTTGGATGAACAGGAATTGCTCAAGTTGTTTACTGGCAAACGCAAGTTCCTTTGGGTGAAGAAAAAGCTCAGCCCCGAGCAAAAGCAAGCGGTGCATGACCTCGGCGAGCCTGGCTTGAAGTTCGGGCCACGTGAAGTGCGTCTCTATCCCAACGGCAGTTTGGCGTCGCATGTTTTGGGTGGCGCCAGCTTCGGGCGCGAAGATGTTGCCGCCGCCGAGGTTGTTGGCGTCGCAGGTATCGAAAAGGAATTCGACAGCTTCTTGCGCAATCCGGCCAATGGAGGGCAGGATCTGGCGCTGACCCTAGATCTCAGCATCCAGTCCGCGGTCGAGGAAGTGCTGCGTGGGGGCATGACGCTGATGAACGCCAAGGGCGCTGCGGGTATTCTTTTGGACGCCAATACCGGTGAGATTGTCAGCCTTGTCAGCCTGCCGGACTTTGATCCCAATGACCGTCCTGCGCCGCCGACCAAGGGCAATCCTGCAGACAGCCCCTTGTTCAACCGCGCGGTTCAGGGCGTTTATGAGCTTGGATCGACCTTCAAGATTTTTGCCGCGGCTCAGGCGCTGGAAATGGGGCTGGTGACGCCGGATACGATGGTCGATATTCGTGGACCGCTGACATGGGGCAAATTCCGCATCAAGGATTTCAAGGACTATGGGGCCGAATTGTCGGTTCATGACATCATCCGAAAGTCGTCCAACATCGGCAGTGCGCGGCTCGCCCTGCAAATTGGTGCCGAAAAGCAGCAGGAATTTCTGAAATCGCTTGGATTTTTTGAACAAACCTCGGTTGAAATGGTCGAGGCGAAAGGCGGCAAGCCGAAATACCCTGCCGACTGGACCGAGCTTTCGACAATCACGATCAGCTATGGCCACGGGTTGTCTGTGACGCCGATGCATTTGGCGGCGGGCTATGCAACCTTGGTCAACGGTGGTTTCAAAGTGACTCCAACTCTGGTGAAACAGGATTTCTACGAGCGCGGACCGCGCATTGTCAGCCCCGAAACCTCGCGCCAGACGCGTGAAATGCTGCGCTCGGTCGTCAAGGACGGCACGGCGACATTTGGAAATGTGCCGGGCTATGCGGTTGCGGGCAAGACAGGAACGGCGGACAAGGCGATTGAAACCGGTGGCGGATATTACGAGGATCGTGTGATCTCGACTTTTGCCAGCGCGTTTCCGGCCTATGACCCGCAATATGTGCTTGTGGTGACCCTGGATGAACCAGAGCTTTCAACCGGTATAGAGCCAAAGCGCACCGCCGGTTGGACAGCCGTTCCGATTGCAGCCGAGATTATTACCCGCGTCGCACCTCTGCTTGGGTTGAGACCAGAGATTGAACCCGTGACGCAAGCGGGTGTAACAACGTCTTCAAACTAATCTGGAAAGAACGATGAACGGCCAGACAAAATCGCTAAGTGCATTGGGTCTGACCGCGCGGGGAAGACGGGACGCAGACATCACTGGCTTGTCCGTCGACAGTCGCGAGGTGCGCGAAGGCCACCTGTTTGCGGCGCTTCCCGGCGTCAATGCCCATGGCGCGCAGTTTATTGGCACGGCGCTTGAGGCTGGGGCCTCGGTTATCCTGACCAATGCGGCGGGCGCGAAAATTGCTGAACAGGAACTGGCGGGGTCAGACGCCGCACTGGTTGTCGCCGAAAACCCTCGGCAGGCCCTGGCGTTTGCCGCTGCGCTTTGGTTCGGGGCGCAGCCCGAGGTGATGGTTGCGGTCACCGGCACCAATGGCAAAACCTCGGTCGCGACCTTTGTGCGCCAGATTTGGATGCAGTTGGGGCTTGAGGCCGTGAACCTTGGCACGACGGGTGTTGAGGGCGCGTGGGAAATGCCGCTGAAACATACGACGCCTGAACCGATCACCTTGCACCGTGCCTTGGCCAAAGCCGCGCGCGCCGGTGTGACCCATGCCGCGATGGAGGCGTCGAGCCACGGACTTGAACAGCGGCGCTTGGATGGGGTGCAATTGGTCGCGGCGGGGTTCACGAATTTCTCTCAGGACCATCTGGATTACCACGAAACCTTTGACGCCTATTTCGACGCGAAGTCGGCTTTGTTTGATCGGGTGTTGCCAGCCGAAGGCGTGGCGGTCATCAACATCGACACGCCACATGGGATCGATATGGCCGATGTTGCGATGCAGGCGGGGCAGGAATTGCTGGCCGTCGGCAAAGCACGAGAGGCGGACCTGCGATTGCTGGCGCAGCGGTTTGACGCCACTGGCCAAGAGGTTCGGATGGCCTATGGCGGGCGTATTCACCAGATGAAACTGGCTTTGATCGGTGGGTTTCAGGCCGAGAACGCGATGCTGGCGGCAGGATTGGCGATCGCCTCGGGCTGTGATCCCGAAGAGGTCTTGTTGACTCTGCCACGTTTGAAATCCGTTCGCGGACGGATGGAGTTGGCCGCTACCCGAGAAAATGGCGCGGCGGTGTTTGTCGATTATGCGCATACGCCGGATGCTGTGGCGACAGCCTTGCAAGCGTTGCGTCCGCACGTCATGGGCCGCTTGGTTGTCGTTCTTGGCGCTGGTGGGGATCGCGATACAACGAAACGCCCTTTGATGGGCGAAGCGGCGGCACATCACGCCGATTTGGTTTTCGTGACCGACGACAACCCCAGAAGCGAAGATCCGGCCGTCATCCGGACAGGCGTACTTCTGGGTGCCCCCGAGGCGGTTGAGGTTGCGGATCGCGCCGAGGCTATCCTGCGCGCGGTTGATGCTTTGGGTCCGGGAGATGCGCTTTTAATCGCCGGAAAGGGCCATGAAACCGGACAGATTGTCGGCGAAGACATTTTGCCGTTTGACGACGTTGAGCAGGCCAGCATGGCGGTGTCGGCCCTGGATGGTGGGTTGGCATGAGTCTTTGGACCGCAGCCGATGCCGCCAAGGCCACGGGTGGCGAAGCCCGAGGAGACTGGGCCGCAACAGGCGTTTCAATTGATACGCGCTCGATTCAAGAAGGCGATTTATTCGTGGCTCTGAAGGACCTGCGCGACGGGCACGACTTTGTCGCACAGGCGCTTGCCAAAGGTGCCGCTGCGGCGCTTGTCAGCCGTGTCCCCGAAGGTGTTGCGAATGACGCGCCTCTGCTTGTCGTCGAAGATGTATTGTGTGCCCTTGAGGATCTGGGCCGCGCCGCACGCAAGCGCTCGTCGGCCAAGGTGGTTGGCGTCACCGGGTCGGTCGGGAAGACCTCGACCAAGGAAATGCTGCGGATCGTTTTGGGTGGGCAGGGTAAGACCCACGCCGCCGAGGCAAGCTATAACAACCACTGGGGCGTGCCTTTGACGCTTGCGAGACTGCCCGCGGATGCGGCCTTCGCGATCATTGAGATCGGCATGAACCACCCCGGAGAAATTGGGCCGCTGGCGCAAATGGCCAAACCCGATATTGCGCTGATAACAACCGTCGCGCCTGCGCATCTTGAGGCGTTTGACAATATCGACGGTATTGCGCGGGAAAAAGCGGCGATCTTTGACGGGTTGACCAAAGGCGGCGTTGCGCTGGTCAACGCCGATATGGGCACGGCGGAATTGGTCGCACAAATCGCTAAGTCAAATGCGATTGAGCCGCTAAATTTCGGGCAATCCAGCAACGCCGACTTTGAGGCGACCAAGATAGCGCTCGTGGATCAGACGACAATTGTTCATTGCAAAATCAGGGGTGAAAAGGCCGTCTTCAAGATTGGCGCCCCGGGAAAGCACTTTGCGATGAATGCCTTGGCCAGCATCGGCGTTGCCGATTGCCTTGGTCTCGATCTTGCGGTGGCGCTTGGCGATATCGGCCGTTGGGTGCCCCCCAAAGGGCGCGGAACGCGCGAGCGGATCGTTATGGACGTGGTTGAAGATCACCTGCACTTTGATCTTATCGACGACGCGTTCAACGCCAATCCAACGTCGATGATTGCCTCGCTTGAGGTTTTGGCAGCGGCCAAAACGGGCGCGCATGGTCGGCGCATTGCTGTATTGGGCGACATGCTGGAATTGGGACCGGATGAGATGAATATGCATCGCGCTTTAGGGAAAACGCCGTTCGTCGCCCAGCTTGATGTCATTCACTGCGTCGGCCCGAGAATGCGGGCGCTTTACGATGTTTTGCCCGAAGCTCAACCAGGCCGTTGGTGTGAAACCGCACAGGAACTGGCGCAATCTGCACATGCAGTCGTCCGCAGTGGCGACGTTTTGCTGGTTAAAGGATCAAAAGGGTCGCAGGTTTCGCTTATCGTTGACGCGGTACGAAAATTGGGCCATGTCGCGCCGATGTCCGAACAAGAGGGTAGCTAAATGTTTTACTGGTTGGCCGATCTGTCCACTGTCGATAGTGCATTCAATCTGTTCCAGTATATCACGCTTCGGGCAGGCGGAGCGTTTATGACGGCGCTTTTATTCGGATTCATATTCGGTCGCCCGCTGATCGGTGTGTTGCAACGCCGCCAGGGACGCGGTCAACCCATCCGGGAAGATGGACCCGACGGGCATATCGCCAAGGCGGGTACACCTACTATGGGTGGCTTGCTGATCGTGGGGGCCTTGCTGACGTCGACGCTGCTCTGGGCGCGTCTGGACAACCCTTTTATCTGGCTGGTGTTGTTTGTCACCTTCGGCTTTGGCCTGATCGGGTTTTGGGATGACTATGCCAAGGTCTCAAAGCAAAGCTCAAAAGGTGTGCCGGGCAAAGTGCGAATTTTGCTCGGAATTGTCATCGGCGGGATCGCTGCGTGGTGGGCCTCGGCCTATCATCCTGAGGGATTGCAGTACCAATTGGCGATGCCGGTGTTCAAGGATACCCTGATAAACTTGGGGTGGTTCTATGTGCCGTTTGGCATTTTCGTGATCTTGGGCTCGGCAAACTCGGTCAATCTAACGGACGGTTTGGATGGTTTGGCCATCATGCCCGTGATGATCGCCAGCGGGGCTTTGGGCGTGATTGCCTATGCCGTTGGGCGCGTCGACTTTACGGAATATCTTGACGTCCACTATGTGGCCGGAACTGGCGAGCTCTTGATTTTTGTCATGGGGATCATTGGCGGCGGTTTGGGCTTTCTGTGGTACAATGCGCCCCCTGCGGCCGTGTTCATGGGCGACACCGGATCACTGGCGCTTGGCGGTGCCTTGGGGGCCATTGCAGTGGCCACAAAGCACGAGATTGTTCTGGCCATTGTCGGCGGGATCTTCGTGGTTGAGGCGCTTTCGGTGATTATTCAGGTGGCCTACTTCAAACGCACCGGCAAACGCGTGTTCCTAATGGCGCCGATCCACCATCACTACGAGAAAAAAGGCTGGTCCGAGCCGACGATTGTGATCCGGTTCTGGATTATTTCGGTGATCCTCGCCATGATCGGGCTTGCGTCGCTTAAAATTCGATAGGGCGCAATGGGGGTTTCACCCCCAAACCCCCGAAGGTATTTTTTGCATGATAAAGCGGATTGGACAGTTATTCTTGATACCGGTCAAAGGATATAGGGGCCGAAAGGTCGGAGTCCTCGGACTTGGGCGATCTGGCCTGAGCGCGGCACATGCGCTGCGCGAGGGCGGGGCTGATGTCGTGTGTTGGGACGATTCCGACACCGCACGCGAGGTTGCCGCTGAAGCGGGGTTTGTTTTGGCGGATTTCGCCAAGGGCGGTGTTGAAGGGCTTGAGACGCTTATCACCAGCCCCGGCATTCCGCATCTTTACCCTTCGCCCAATCCGCATATTGCCGCTGCCTATGCCAAAGGGGTGCAGGTCGACAATGATATAGGGCTGTTCTTCGCTTCGCTCGGCGGGAACGAGTGGGACAATTTTGACGTCATGCCACGGGTAGTTGCGGTCACCGGATCGAACGGCAAATCGACGACCTCGGCGTTGATTACGCATTTGCTGGAGGAAGTCGGGCGCGACGTTCAGCTTGCGGGCAACATCGGGCGGGGTGTTTTGGACATCGATCCGCCGCGCGACGGGGGCGTCGTTGTGCTCGAGCTGTCGTCCTATCAGACCGAGTTAGCACGCGCGTTGACCCCGGATATTGCGGTTTTCACCAATCTTTCGCCGGATCACCTTGATCGTCATGGCGGCAAGGGGGGCTATTTCGCGGCCAAGCGACGTTTGTTTGCCGAGGGCGGGCCGGATCGCGCGATCATTGGCGTTGACGAAATCGAAGGGCAATTTCTGGCAGGGCAATTGTCGCAGGGCCCGACCGATGACCGTGTTATTCGGGTTTCCTCGGGACAAAAGCTGACTGGGCCGGGTTGGTATGTATTTGCACGCAAAGGGTTTTTGGCCGAGTTTCGCAAAGGGCGGCAGGTCGCCAGCATCGATTTGCGCGCCATTGGCGGGTTGCCTGGTGTGCACAATCATCAAAACGCCTGTGCTGCCTATGCGGTGTGTCGCTCTCTTGGGTTGGCGCCCAAGGTGATTGAGGCCGGCTTGCGCAGTTTTGGCGGCTTGCCGCATCGCTCGCAGGTGATCGCGCGCGCCAATGGTGTGACATTTGTCAACGACAGCAAGGCGACCAATGCCGATGCGGCGGCAAAGGCCTTAGCGGCGTTCAGCAACATTCGTTGGATTTGTGGCGGGCTTGAAAAAGAGGGCGGCTTTGACGACCTGAACGCCCAGTCCGGCAATGTGCGGTGCGCCTATGTGATTGGTCGCGAGGCGGATGCGTTTGCCATGAAGCTCAGCACCGAGACCGTCGTTTGTGGGTCAATGGACACGGCCGTTGAGCGGGCCATGGCCGAGGCCGAGGAGGGTGATGTGATCTTGCTGGCCCCTGCGGCGGCGAGTTTCGATCAATACGACAATTTCGAATTACGCGGTGATGATTTCGTCGCTTGCGTCAAGGCGCGGCTTTCAGAGGGTTGACGAAATCGCCTGACCGGCGGCCCAGCCCGACGACCATGCCCATTGAAAGTTGAAACCCCCAAGCCATCCCGTGACATCCACGACCTCGCCTATGAAGTAGAGACCGGCGACGGATTTGGCTTCCATGGTTTTGGATGACAAGGCGTCGGTATCGACGCCGCCCAGTGTGACTTCGGCGGTGCGATAGCCCTCGGATCCCGAGGGGCGCAAACGCCAATTTGCAAGCGCGTCGGCGATCTCGCGCAGTCGGGCATCGGACTGATCGGCCATGTTGCCGCTTAGATCGATGGATTTAGCCAGATGTTCGACCAGCCGCGCTGGCAGGATTTCGCCCATGAGCGTTGTCAGGTTTCGCTTGCCCGCGCCCTTGCGTTTTTCGCGGAGCGTTTGAAACAGATCAAGCGCGGGGACGAGGTGGACGGTGATCTCTTCGCCCTCATGCCAATAGCTTGAGGCTTGGAGGATCGCAGGGCCCGAGAGGCCGCGGTGGGTGAACAGCAGTGCTTCGGCGAAGCTGGTTCCGCGCTGCGCCTGAATGCGGGCGGGAACGGCGGTGCCCGAGATTTCTTTGAAGTCACCGTTGGTGAAGGTCAAAGGCACGAGACCGGCGCGTGTGTCGGTAAGTGGCAGGTCAAACTGGCGCGCGACATCGTAGCCAAAGCCGGTCGCGCCCATTTTTGGGATCGACTTGCCACCCGTGGCAATCACAAGGTTTTTTGTGGTTATGCGCCCCAAGGCCGAAGTATTGAGGGCAAATCCACCGGTGATTTGCGTGATTTCCGAGGCGGTGCATTCCAGGCGAAGCTGTGCCCCTGCCTTTGCCATTTCGTCCAAAAGCATCACGACAACATCCCTGGCTGTGTCGTCGCAAAACAACTGGCCGAGGGTTTTTTCGTGCCACGCGATTTTATGGGTGCGCATCAATTCGATGAAATCCCACTGCGTGTAGCGCGACAGAGCTGATTTGCAGAAATGCGGATTGCCGGACACAAAGTTTCTGGGGTCGCAATAGAGGTTGGTGAAATTGCAGCGCCCGCCACCGGAAATCCGGATTTTCTCACCCGCCTTTTTGGCGTGATCGATCACCAAGGTGCGGCCCTTGCATTGCGCAGCGCACATCAATCCTGCCGCGCCTGCGCCGATTATGACTGTATCCCAATCCATTCTAGCGGGGTGCATTGAAGTCGTGTCAAAGGCAAGGGGATTTGAACTGGAACGAAGCCAAAAAATTCGCTACACTGTCAGGATAGACCCCGCAAAGGGGCGAATTTTGAGGCAGTTTGGCGGTATCTCATGACAGAGATGGTTTACGGTGCGCAACCCGCGCATGAGGGCGACCCGGTTCTTCCACGTTGGTGGCGGACAGTTGATAAGATAACAATCACATGCATTCTGATCCTGTTTGGGATTGGCATCCTGCTGGGGTTGGCGGCGTCTCCTCCGCTGGCCGCGCGCAACGGGTTTGAGCCGTTTCACTATGTGCAGCGACAGGCAATCTTTGGTGGCATGGCTTTGATTGCGATGTTCGTCACCTCGATGATGGATCCCAAACTGCTGCGCCGCTTGTCGACAATTGCCTTTGTCGTCACGTTTATTGCCCTCGCATTTTTGCCGGTTTTCGGGACGGATTACGGCAAGGGGGCCGTGCGCTGGTATTCGCTCGGGTTCGCCTCGGTGCAACCGTCCGAGTTTCTGAAGCCGGTGTTCATCGTGGTTTCGGCGTGGCTGCTGGCTGCGAGTGCCGAGATCAACGGCCCGCCCGGCAAACAGATCAGCTTTTTGCTTGCGGTCACTGTTGCGGCGTTCTTGACGATGCAGCCCGATTTTGGCCAGGCGAGCGTGGTTCTGTTTGTATGGGGTATCGTCTATTTCGTTGGTGGCGCACCGATGTTGCTGCTGCTGGGCATGGGGGGGCTGGTGATTTTCGCGGGCACAATTGCCTACAACTCGTCAGTGCACTTTGCACGGCGCATCGACGGGTTCCTAGACTCAGAGATCGATCCCACGTCGCAGATCGGATATGCGACGAATGCGATCCAAGAGGGCGGCGTGTTTGGCGTCGGATTGGGCGAGGGAAGCGTGAAATGGTCTCTGCCGGATGCCCACACGGATTTCATTATCGCCGTCGCCGCCGAGGAATACGGGCTAGTTCTGGTTCTGATTATCATCGGTCTCTATGCGACTATTGTTTTGCGTTCGCTGATGCGCCTGCTGCGCGAGCGTGACGTGTTCATTCGCCTCGCCGGAACGGGTTTGGCGTGCATGTTTGGTGTGCAAGCTGTCATCAACATGGGTGTTGCCGCGCGGTTGCTTCCCGCCAAGGGCATGACATTGCCCTTTGTCAGTTACGGTGGATCGTCCTTGATTGCCGGTGGCGCTGCAATCGGGATGCTTTTGGCGTTTACGCGTCTGCGGCCTCAGGGCGAGATCAGCGATATTTTGACAGGTCGGGGACGCCGATGACGCACGCCCCGCTTCTCGTTATGGCTGCGGGTGGTACGGGTGGACATATGTTTCCGGCCCAATCCTTGGCCGAGGTCATGTTGCAGCGTGGCTGGCGGGTGAAACTGTCTACGGATGCGCGCGGGGCAAGATACACCGGCGCGTTTCCCGATGGGGTTGAGATAGAAGTGCTGCCGAGCGCGACCTTTGCCCGCGGCGGCATTGTCGCAAAACTGGTCGCACCGTTTCGAATTATGGGCGGCGTCATCTCGGCCCTGCGCAATATGCGGCGCGAGCCACCCGCGGTGGTGATCGGATTTGGCGGCTATCCGTCAATACCGGCGTTGTCAGCCGCGTGGCTGAAGCGCTTGCCCCGGTTGATCCATGAACAAAATGGCGTTTTGGGACGTGTGAACAAGCTGTTTGCGCCGCGCGTCTCGTCGGTTGCCTGTGGCGTTTGGCCGACCGCGTTGCCCAAAGGTGCGACGGGCGAACACATTGGAAATCCGGTGCGGGCGGCGGTCTTGCTTCGCGCTGGGGCAGATTTGCCCAAAGGCGCGGATCTGCATATCCTCGCGATGGGCGGGTCTCAGGGGGCGCGGATCCTGTCGGATCATGTGCCAGCGGCCTTTGAGCAATTGCCCACCGCGTTGAAGCCACGCGTTCACGTTTCCCATCAAGCCCGCGCCGAAGATCATGTGCGTGTTGTCCAAGCCTATCAGGATGCCGGCATTTCAGCAGATGTGGCACCGTTTTTTGACAATGCGCCGGAATTGATGGCGCAGGCAGTGCTGGTGATAAGCCGCGCGGGCGCATCATCCGTCGCAGATATCAGCGTCATTGGTCGCCCCTCAATCCTCATCCCGTTTGCCGCTGCCTTGGACGATCACCAAACCGCAAATGCGCGGGGATTGGTTGACGCCGGTGCCGCAATCGCGATACCCGAGCGCGATGTTTCCCCAGCTCTGCTTGCTGCGGACATAACGCGGATATTGCAGGATACCGGCACGCAGCAGGAAATGGCGCGCGCAGCGATTGAATACGGTCGCCCCAACGCGGCCAATGACCTTGCTGATCTGGTTGAGCGCATTGCTGGAAAGGGCGCAACATGACTCCGAGAACCAAACTGCCAGGTGACGTTGGCCCGATCCACTTTGTTGGTATCGGCGGTATTGGTATGTCGGGGATCGCCGAGGTGCTGCTGGAATACGGGTACACGGTTCAGGGGTCTGATCTGAAAAGCTCGGCCATCACCCAGCGGCTGGCGCGGCTTGGCGCTAAGATTTTCTACGGTCAAAAGGCCGAAAATCTTGAAACGGCCGAGGTTGTCGTGATCTCATCTGCGATCAAGCGGGGCAATCCAGAGCTTGACGCGGCGCGTGCCAAAGGTCTTCCCATTGTGCGCCGCGCCGAAATGCTGGCCGAGCTGATGCGGCTTAAATCCAACATCGCTGTGGCGGGCACCCACGGGAAAACCACGACGACGACGATGATGGCCGAATTGATGGTGGGCGGCGGATTTGATCCCACCGTTATCAACGGCGGCATCATTCACGCCTATGGCTCAAACGCGCGGATGGGGCAGGGCGAGTGGATGGTTGTCGAGGCTGATGAAAGCGACGGCACCTTCAACCGCCTGCCAGCGACGATTGCGATCGTGACGAACATCGATCCCGAACATATGGAACATTGGGGGGATTTCGACACGCTGCGCGACGGATTTTACGATTTCGTCTCAAACATCCCGTTTTATGGTCTTGCAGTCTGCTGCACAGATCACCCCGAGGTTCAAACTTTGGTTGGCCGGATCACCGACCGGCGGGTTGTCACCTATGGCTTTAACGCCCAAGCCGATGTGCGTGCGATCAACCTGACCTATAAGGCGGGCACTGCCTATTTCGACATCGCGCTTCAGGCCGATGATCGCGTGATCGAAGGGTGCAGCCTGCCCATGCCCGGCGATCACAATGTGTCCAACGCCTTGGCCGCTGTGGCCGTATCGCATCATCTCGGTACAAGTGACGCAGATATTCGTAAGGCGCTGGCGGGCTTTAAGGGGGTGAACCGTCGCTTTACCAAAGTTGGCGAAGTGAACGGCGTCACCATTATCGACGATTACGGCCACCATCCGGTTGAGATTGCGGCGGTCCTTAAGGCAGCACGGCAGGCCTGCGAAGGCCGTGTCATCGCGGTGCATCAGCCGCATCGCTATTCACGCCTGCATTCGTTGTTTGAGGATTTCTGCGGCTGTTTCCACGAGGCAGACATTGTTGGCATTTCCGAAGTCTTCTCGGCGGGCGAAGACCCGATTGAGGGGGCGGACCGAGACGGACTTGTTGCGGGATTGATCCGCCACGGTCATCGACACGCCTTGGCGATCGAAGAGCAAGATGATTTGACGAAGCTCGTTAAAGCCGAAGCAAAACCCGGCGACATGGTTGTTTGCCTTGGGGCGGGTACGATTTCGGCTTGGGCACGCGAATTGGCCGAGAAACTGGAATAGGGGCAAGGCCTGAACACATGGCAGAGGCACTTAAACGGCGGATAGGGTTAGGCTTGCTGACAGCCTATGGTGTCGGCGTCATGGTGGGCGCTGGCATCTACGTCCTTGTCGGGGCCGTGGCCGCCGAAGCTGGTATTCACGCGCCCTGGGCCTTTTTGCTGGCGGGTGTGATCGCCGCCCCCACGGCGCTCAGCTACGCGGAATTCAGCACGCGTATACCAGAGGCCGCAGGCGAGGCTGCGTTTGTTGAAAAGGGTTTCAATCTGCCACTGTTGGGATTGATCGTCGGGCTTGCGATTGTGGCCGCCGGCACGGTGTCGGCCTCGGCTGTTCTGAGCGGTGGGGTCGGATATTTGATGGCATTGGTGCCGATCCCCGCCTTTGCGGGCGTAGTGATCCTTGGGGTCTTACTGACGACGGTCGCGGTTGTCGGTGTTTTGGAAAGCCTTGCGCTGGCGGCGATATTCACAGCGATCGAGTTGATTGGACTGGCCCTTGTGGTTTGGGTTGGCTTCTCGGTCGAGCCAAGCGCTGACTTTCTTGCGCCCCAACCCTTGGTATTGGGCGGAGTAGCGGCAGCAGCGGTGTTGGCGTTTTTTGCTTTCATCGGCTTTGAGGACATTGTGAATATGGCCGAAGAGGTTGAGCGGCCCGAGCGCAATATGCCCATGGCCATTCTTCTATCGCTGGTCATAACGACAACGATTTACGCTTTGGTCAGTTGGGCGACGGTCCGCGCGGTGCCTTTGGCCGAGCTTGGTCAAAGCCGCCAACCGCTTGCTCTTGTTTGGCAAGCTGGTCGCGGGGGAGACGCGCAATTCCTGTCTGCCATTGCGGTGTTTGCCGCGCTGAACGGAGTTCTGGCCCAGATCGTGATGGCGTCGCGGGTGATGTTCGGCCTTGGGCGCAAGCACAAGGCGCTTGGAATGTTTACGACCACCCACCCAAAACGCGGAACGCCGGTTTTGGCGACGGTATTGATTGGAGCGCTTGTGATAATCGGGGCAATGGCGCTTCCCTTGGCAACGCTGGCCGAGGCGACGTCGACCATTCTTTTGACGGTTTTCGTCGTGGTAAACGCAAGCCTCATCGCGTTGAAGCGCCGCGCGCCCGAAGCTCCGTTTCAGGTGCCCATGGCGGTGCCGGTCTTTGGTCTTGTGGCGGCAGGGGCTGCGCTTGCGGCCAATCTGGGCGGAGTGGGCGCATGAATCTGTCCCTGATTTTGGCTGCGGCATGGGCCATTGTTGCCAACCTTGGGGCCCTGATCCCAAGCAAACGCAAGCATTGGCCGTTTGCCTATGTGTTGATCGCCGTCGGAGTGCCGATCCTTGGCTATGTCACGCTTCAAAACGGGCCGTGGATCGGGTTGATCGTATTTGCCGCCGGGCTTAGCGTTCTGCGTTGGCCGGTGTACTATTTTTGGAAATGGCTCAAATCGCGTTTTTGAGGGCGCTTTTCAAAGAGACAAGCAAGGGCTAAACCAAGCCTGAACCTCGGGATACCCTATGTCGAACCTACCCACACCACGCGGAAAACTGACGCCGGATCGATCCTTGGCCGACCTGACATGGCTGCGCGTCGGTGGCCCTGCTGACTGGTTGTTCCAACCTGCGGATGTCGATGATCTGGCTGCGTTTCTGTCCGCGTTGCCGCGCGATGTCAACGTTTTTCCGATGGGCGTCGGGTCTAATCTCATCGTGCGCGACGGGGGGCTGCGCGCTGTTGTGATCCGCATGGGACGCGGTTTCAATCACATTTTGGTGGATGGAAACCGCGTGACCGCGGGGGTCGCTGCGCTTGATGCACATGTTGCGCGCAAAGCCGCGGAACAAGGCGTTGACCTTAGTTTTCTGCGCACGATCCCCGGCGCGATTGGTGGGGCCGTTCGCATGAATGCCGGTTGCTATGGGCATTATATCGCTGATGTTTTTGTTAAGGCTCGTGCGGTGACGCGCGACGGCGAAATCGTGACCCTTACCGCTGACGATCTTGCCTTTCAGTATCGCCAAACCGATTTGCCTGACGGCTGGGTGATCGTTGAGGCGACGTTTGAGGCGCCGCTTGGTGACCCAGAAGCCTTGGCAGACCGTATGCAAATGCAGCTTCAAAAACGCGACGAAACCCAACCTACCAAGGACAGAACCGCAGGCAGCACATTTCGAAATCCCGCTGGCTTTAGCTCGACCGGACAATCTGACGACACGCATGACCTTAAGGCGTGGAAGGTTATCGACAACGCAGGCATGCGTGGCGCGACCGTTGGTGGCGCGCAGATGAGTCCCAAGCATTCAAACTTTATGGTCAATACCGGCGATGCGACTGCCCATGACCTTGAAACTTTGGGCGAGGAAGTTCGAAAAAAGGTTTTCCAAGACTCGGGAATAGAGTTACAGTGGGAGATCATGAGGGTCGGCGAACCGGCCCCTGAAAAAACCGAATAATAACGGCCCGCAAAAGGGTCGGGAATTTGAGGCACACGTGGGAATGTCGAGCAGGGCAAACCCGACAGTGGCGGTATTGATGGGCGGACCTTCGGCTGAGCGCGAGGTGTCTTTGTCTTCTGGGCGCGAATGCGCGAACGCACTGCGGGACGCAGGATATAAAGTTGTCGAGGTCGATGCTGGCCCCGATATTGCTGCACGCCTGCAAGAGATTTCACCTGACGTTGCCTTTAATGCCCTTCACGGAAAATGGGGCGAGGACGGCTGCATTCAGGGTATCCTTGAGTGGCTGAAGATCCCATACACCCATTCCGGCGTTTTGGCCTCGGCACTTGCGATGGACAAGGCGCGCAGCAAGGCGGTGTATCGCTCGGCTGGGTTGCCCGTTGTCGCCAGTGTCCTCGCGGCAAAATCGGACGTGTCGGCAGGCCACGTTATGACGCCGCCCTATGTGGCCAAGCCGAACGACGAGGGCAGTTCCGTCGGCGTCTACATCGTGCATGAGGCCGCGAATGGTCCCCCCAAGCTGGGCGACGACATGCCCGACATCGTTATGGTTGAAGAATTTGCTCCGGGTCGCGAATTGACGACAACGGTGATGGGCGATCGCGCATTGGGCGTGACGGACATCGTGACCGACGGCTGGTATGACTATCACGCGAAGTATGAAGTGGGCGGATCCAGCCACATCGTGCCGGCAAATATCCCGCAGGAAATCACTGAGGCCTGTTGTGACTACGCGCTTAGGGCGCACAACGTCTTGGGGTGCAAAGGTCTGACGCGTACCGATTTTCGTTGGGACGAAAGCAAAGGCCTAGAGGGGTTGATATTGCTGGAAACCAACACGCAGCCGGGCATGACGCCGACGTCATTGTCGCCCGAACAGGCCGAAGTTTGCGGCATCAGTTTCGCAGGTTTGTGCACTTGGTTGGTGGAGGACGCCTCATGTCGCAGATGACCGGACGCTTTGATCCTGCCCCCTCGCGTTGGGCTTATCGCGTCGAACGACTCTGGCTGACGCCGCTGTTCCGGTTGTTTGTCCGCGTTGGTTTGCCGTTTGTGATCGTATTCCTTGGAACCACGCTTTATCTGGCCGACCAAGGCCGCCGCGACGTGATTATCGGCGCTTACATGGATATGAAATACGCCATCCAGCAGCGGCCCGAATTCATGGTCAAGTTGATGTCTATCGAAGGCGCTTCCGACGAGGTGGCCGAGGATATTCGCGAGATCATGGCCTTGGATTTTCCCGTCAGCTCCTGGGATTTGGATCTTGAAGGCATGCGCCAGAACGCCATGGGTCTTGATGCTGTCGCAGACGCCAAACTGCAAATCCGCCCCGGCGGCATTCTTCAATTCTCGGTGTCACAACGCCAGCCGGCGATTGTTTGGCGACGCGGTGATGGTCTTGAGGTGCTCGACCCGCAGGGACTGCGCGTCGGGCCCTTGGCTGCCAGAACCGACCGACCGGATTTGCCGTTGATCGCCGGAGAAGGGGCCGATCAGGCCACGGTTGAAGCGCGTCGATTGTTCGCTGTTGCTGGTCCGGTTGCGGACCGCATTCGCGGTCTCGTTCGTGTGGGAGAGCGTCGTTGGGACGTGGTTCTCGACGACGGGCAGCGCATCATGTTGCCATCAACTGGCGCAGTTGCAGCGCTTGAGCGCGTGATGGCGCGGGCGCAAATGCAAGATCTTCTCGCACGGCGTATCGATGTGATCGACATGCGAAATCCAAATCGTCCAACGGTCCGCGTTTCGCAAGACGTTATGGACGAAATCCGAAAAACCAGAGCCGCTATTTCAGGAGGCCAGCACTGATGAGTGAATTTTACGAAACCCAACGCGCCATGCGCGCGATGCGCAAAGCCGCAATCCAACGAGGCGTGGTTGCGGTTCTCGACATCGGATCGTCAAAAGTGGCCTGTCTGGTTCTGCGGTTCGACGGCACCGAGTCGTTTCACGAGGCCGAGGGCATTGGCTCGATGGCGGGACAGGCGGGATTCAGGGTTATCGGCGCTGCCACCACGCGTTCGCGCGGGGTTCGGTTGGGTGAAGTGGATGCGATGCAAGAAACCGAGCGTGCCATTCGCACGGCGGTGCAAGCGGCGCAGAAAATGGCCAATATTCGCGTTGACCATGTGATCGCCTGTCTCTCGGGCGCGCGTCCCAGGTCCTATGGGCTAGAGGGCCGTATTGAAGTCGAGGCCGAACAGGTGACCGAGCAAGACATCGCGCGGGTATTGGCGTCATGCGATGTGCCAGACTATGGCCGCGGGCGCGAGATCATCCACGCGCAACCCATCAACTTTGCGTTGGATCATCGCAGCGGTCTGAATGATCCGCGTGGTCAGGTTGGACAAGAGCTTGCAACCGACATGCACATGTTGACGGTGGACCATTCGGTCATCCAAAACATCATGCTTTGCGTCAAGCGCTGCGATCTGGAACTGGCGGGTATCGCCTCGTCGGCTTATCTGTCTGGGGTCTCATGTCTGGTTGAAGACGAGCAGGAATTGGGTGCGGCGTGTATCGACATGGGGGGCGGCTCGACCGGCATGTCGATTTTCATGAAGAAGCACATGATTTATGCGGATTCCGTGCGAATTGGCGGCGATCACGTTACCAGCGATATCGCTATGGGCCTGTCGGTTCCCGCCGCGACGGCCGAGCGTATCAAGACCTTGTTCGGGGGTGTTCACGCCACCGGCATGGATGATCGCGATATGATCGAGATCGGCGGAGACAGCGGCGATTGGGAAAAGGACCGTCGCAGCGTCAGCCGCGCTGAGTTGATCGGGATTATGCGTCCTCGGGTTGAAGAAATCCTTGAGGAAGTAAAAGAGCGTCTGGACGTCGCGGGATTTGACCATATGCCAAGCCAACAAATCGTTTTGACCGGCGGCGCGAGCCAAATTCCGGGTCTCGATGGGCTGGCGTCAAAGATCCTCGGGGCGCAGGTGCGTTTGGGCCGACCGTTGCGGGTACACGGGCTGCCTCAGGCGGCGACGGGGCCTGCGTTTTCCTCGGCTGTCGGGCTTTCACTGTTCGCCGCGCACCCGAAAGATGAATGGTGGGACTTTGAGATTCCGACCGAAAGCTATCCGGCACGGTCGCTGAAGCGCGCCGTGAGGTGGTTCCGCGAGAACTGGTAACCACTACATATCGAGTCTTTGGCAAAATTTCGCGAACCTTTGGCACATGTCGTCCAGATTTTGTGGCGATTTGGGCATTTTTAGGGTGACGAAAAGGGTGATTCTCGTTATTCTATTGGAATATCAGGCAGTAAAAGACCGCGAATGTGGTCACCCAAGCAGCAGGCGGACCTAGCATGACCTTGAATCTTTCCCTTCCGGGCCAGGAAGAGCTGAAACCACGCATCACCGTTTTCGGTGTCGGCGGCGCTGGCGGTAATGCCGTCAACAATATGATCGAAAAGTCCCTTGAGGGGGCAGATTTCGTCGTTGCAAACACCGACGCGCAGGCGCTTCAGCAAAACACGGCTCCAAACAAGATTCAGATCGGCATCAAGGTGACCGAGGGTCTCGGGGCCGGAGCCCGCGCCGAAGTTGGGGCTGCTGCTGCCGAAGAAAGCATCGAACAGATCGTCGACCATCTGGCTGGGTCGCATATGTGCTTTATCACTGCTGGAATGGGCGGCGGCACCGGAACCGGCGCTGCGCCGATTATCGCGCAGGCTGCACGAGAGCTTGGGGTTCTGACTGTTGGTGTTGTGACAAAGCCGTTCCAGTTTGAAGGCTCCAAGCGTATGCGCCAAGCCGAAGCAGGCGTCGAAGCGCTGCAAAAGGTCGTCGATACGCTTATCATTATCCCCAACCAAAACCTGTTCCGTCTGGCCAATGAACGCACAACCTTTGCCGAGGCGTTTAGTCTGGCGGACGATGTGCTCTATCAGGGTGTCAAAGGCGTGACCGACCTTATGGTGCGTCCCGGCCTGATTAACCTCGACTTTGCTGACGTTCGCGCGGTGATGGACGAAATGGGCAAAGCGATGATGGGCACCGGTGAAGCCGAGGGCGAAGATCGCGCCATTCAAGCGGCTGAACAAGCCATCGCCAACCCGCTACTCGACGAAATCAGTCTACGCGGTGCCAAAGGCGTTCTGATAAACATTACAGGTGGTTACGACCTGACGCTGTTCGAACTCGACGAGGCCGCAAACCGTATCCGCGAAGAAGTTGACGCCGACGCCAATATCATCGTTGGCTCGACCCTTGACCCGGATGTCGAAGGCCTGATGCGTGTCAGCGTTGTGGCCACGGGCATCGACGCGAACGAAATGGTTCTGGAAACACCGGTGCCCCGCCGTTCGCTGGCCGAGCCGCTACAGCCAAAACCGGAAGAGCGTGTTATGCCAGCCGCCGAGGCGATTGCCGCCCCTGCGCCTAGCCCTGTGCAAGCACCAACACCAGCACCCGTGCATGCGCCTGCTGCGATAGCCGAACAGCCAAGCGAAGAGGAAGTGCAGAACGCAAACTTCTTTGACCGTCTGGCCCAAGAGGAAGCCGCAGCGGCTGCCGAGCAAGCCGAAGATATTTTTCAGAATGAACAAGTCGCCTATCAAGCGCAGCCACAGGACGCGGCCTATCAACAGCAAACACCCGCGGCTGGGTCGCCGTCGCCCGCAACGATGGAGCGTCTCTATCGCGCTGTGAACAAGGTTCCCGGCCACGGCCAGCCATCAAGCCAGCCAGCCACTCAGCCCGCGCCGGTTCAATCCACCCAGCCTGCTGAACAGCAACAGGATCGCCGGTTTGGCATTAATTCCCTAATCAACCGCATGTCCGGTCAAACTGCACAGGAAAAGCCAGCGGAATTCCAACGGCGTCAACCCCCTGTGGGCCAGTTTGACGACGACGTGGATAACTATCCTCAGGACGACGATCGCGTTGAAATTCCAGCGTTTCTACGCAGACAAGCAAACTAATCGCCGACCAGAAAATGAATTTGAAAGGCCGCCCGACAAGGCGGCCTTTTTTGTTTCGGCGATTGCTTGCTGCATCGCGGAAATGGATGTTTCAGAACGTTACAAAGATTGAGTTGAGTGAATCTCTGCTTGGGTTTAGGCAAATGGTGCTGGTCTGACAGGCTGGCACAATTGGGGACATTTGTGCAGACAACACTTCGCCATAGCGTAGAATTTAAGGGCACCGGATTGCATTCGGGCCGCCCCGTCGTTCTGCGCATACTTCCGGCCCCTGCGGATCACGGGATCGTTTTTCATCGCACCGATGTAGCGGAAGCTGATGCTAGCGTGCCCGCGCTTTGGGACCAGGTTGATCGCTCGCCGCTTTGTACGCGTCTTGAAAACGCACGCGGCACCACCGTTTCAACGGTTGAACATGTGATGGCGGCGCTCTGTGGGTGCGGCATCCACAATGCACGTCTTGAACTCAGCGGTCCCGAGGTTCCGATCCTCGACGGCTCGTCTTTGCCCTTTGTGCGCGGATTGATAAATGCTGGTCGCGAGCGGTTGGACGCACCGATGCGGGCGATTGAAATCCTGCGTCCGGTCGAGGTTTCAAACGGTGACGCGACGGCAAGTCTTGAGCCGGCTGACGCCATGGTGGTTCAATTCCGTATCGAGTTCTCGGACGAGGCTATTGGCCTTCAGGAGAAAGAGCTTCTGTTGTCGAACGGAACATTCGCCCGAGAGCTTTGCGACAGCCGCACGTTTTGCCGTCAGCGCGACGTGGATGCGATGCGTGCCAATGGCCTGGCAAGGGGCGGCACGTTGCGCAACGCAGTTGTCTTTGAGGGCGACGCGATTCTCAGCCCCGGTGGCTTGCGCCACTCGGACGAGCCTGTGCGCCACAAAATGCTGGATGCGGTCGGCGATCTTGCGCTCGCTGGGGCGCCAATTCTCGGCAAGTATATCGGACATAAAGCGGGCCATTCCCTTACCAACACGCTTCTGCGCGAGCTGTTTTCGCGCCCCGATGCATGGCGCTATGTGGAATTGACCGAAGATCAACGCGCGCTCTTGCCGGGTGCCGGCGTAAAAGAAGCAGATATTTGCGCTTTCGCGTAATCTGCAAGCGAAAACCCTCCAAAGTGATTTTGCACCGGATTTTTCTGTGCTAGGACCGTGTTAACAATTGCGATCAGTTGGCTGGTCAAACCGGGGGCGAACATTCGATGACAGGCATGAACCCAGTAATTCGACTATTTGGCGTCTTGGCGATCATTTTCGTTGCTGCATGTGAACGTGTGGCAAGCATTTCGAACGTAGACGTCGAAACCCTAAGCGCCGAGGAAATCTATCAGGCTGGTGAGCGTGCGATGCAGCGTCGTGGCAATGAGACCGCAGCATCGTATTTTGGCGATATCGAGCGCCTCTTCCCTTATTCCGACTGGGCAAGCCGTGGTTTGGTCATGCAGGCCTATGCCTTTCACCAAGCCAAGAAGTATGACGACAGCCGCGCATCGGCTCAGCGATACCTGACATTCTATCCGACGCTTGAGGACGCGGATTGGGCGCAGTATCTGATCGCCCTTAGCTATTACGATCAGATCTACGACGTTGGCCGCGATCAGGCTTTGACGATCAACGCGTTGCAGGAACTGCGCAAGGTGATCGAGACTTACCCAGAAAGCGAATACGCGGACGAGGCAAAGCCTCGGTTTGATCTGGCGTTCGATCACTTGGCCGCCAAGGAAATGGAAGTTGGCCGGTTTTACCTTGGCAAGCAAGAATACGTGGCCGCGATTAATCGGTTCCGCATCGTGGTCGAGGATTTCCAAACCACCCGCCACACGCCTGAGGCGCTGTATCGGCTGGTCGAGGCCTATTTGGCGCTCGGCCTGAATGGCGAGGCACAAGCGGCTGCTGCGATCTTGCAGAAAGATTTCTCGGACAATGAATGGTACGCGGACTCGTTGGTCTTGCTGAGCGAGCAAGGGCTGGCGGCCGAGGGCAATAGCGCCGGGTGGTTGGCGCGGATTTACCGCCAAACCATCAATGGCGACTGGCTCTAGGGCGGGCAATCATGCTGCTGGGTCTCGAAATCCGGGACATATTGATTATTGACCGGCTTGACCTCGCGTTCCAGCCCGGGCTGAACGTGTTGACCGGTGAAACAGGGGCTGGCAAGTCGATCTTGCTCGACAGTTTGGGATTTGTTCTTGGCTGGCGCGGTCGGGCCGAATTGGTGCGCGAGGGTGCAGATCAAGGTGAAGTCGTTGCCGAATTCAACCTGTCTGACGATCACCCGGCGCGGGCTATCCTCGCGGATGCGGGGATCGGCTGCGAAGACACGCTTATCATGCGCCGCGTTAATGCCCGCGACGGGCGCAAAACCGCTTGGGTCAATGACCGGCGCTGCTCGGGCGAGGTTTTGCGGGCGCTGTCCGAGACTTTGATCGAGCTTCACGGGCAGCATGATGATCGCGGATTGCTGAATCCCAAGGGGCATCGCGATTTGCTCGATACTTTCGGGGGATTGCACGACGCACGATCCGAGGTGCGCCAGCATTGGCGCGCCTTGTCGTTGGCCACATCAACACTTGCCGAGTTCGAGGTCGCTGTTGCGCAGGCGCGCGAGGAAGAAGACTTTCTGCGCCACGCGGTCGCCGAGCTTGAGCAACTGGACCCGCAGGCGGGCGAAGACGCTGACCTGGATGCCAAGCGCCGCTTGATGCAATCGGCCGAACGGATCCGCGAAGATATTGCCAAGGCGGCCACGGTCCTTGGTTTGGACGGCGCTGAAGGGGCGATGACGGACGCGGCTCGTTGGCTTGAGGGGGCCTCTGGGCAGGCTGAAGGCCAGTTGGAGACCGCGATTGAGGCGCTTGGACGGGCGGCCGTTGAACTTGGCGAAGCGCAGCAAGGGGTCGAGGATTGCCTGCGCAATCTGAATTTTGATCCCATTGAGTTGGAACACGTCGAGGAGCGTTTATTCGCCATTCGTGCACTGGCCCGCAAGCACAACATCACGCCCGAAGCGCTTGTCGATCTGCGCTCTGAGCTTTCCGCGCGACTTGAGGCCATCGACAGCAGCGATCAGAAACTCGCCGAAGCGCAAGCGGCTGTTGCCGCAGCCCAGGCCGCTTATGACACGCGGGCCGACGCCTTGACCAAATCAAGGACCGAAGCTGCGGGGCGCTTGGACACGGCGGTCATGAAAGAGCTTGCGCCACTCAAAATGGATCGCGCGGTGTTCGAGACACAGGTTACGACCGTCGACGCTGGCGCGAGCGGCAAGGATGCGGTCGCCTTTACAGTGGCCACGAACCCCGGTGCGCCGGCTGGTCCCCTAGCCAAAATCGCCTCGGGTGGTGAACTTAGCCGCTTTTTGCTGGCGCTCAAGGTTTGTCTGACCGACGACAACGCCAACCTCACGATGATCTTTGACGAGATCGATCGCGGCGTCGGTGGGGCCACAGCGGATGCCGTGGGCCGCAGGTTGGCCTCGCTCGCCGATGGCGGTCAGGTGCTGGTTGTGACGCATTCGCCGCAGGTGGCGGCCCAGGGCGCGCATCACTGGCAGGTGCGCAAAGAGGTTAGCGATCAAAAGACCCTGACCATTGTCCAGCCGCTGGACCGAGACGAGCGTATCGACGAGATTGCCCGCATGGTGTCTGGTGATACGATCACAGACGCCGCCAGATCTGCGGCTGAGGCCCTTCTGGACAGCTAAATCTTCGGCACCATGCGCGTTGGTCTGGCGACCTGCATTAGTTTACCTTGACCATTTTCCCCGGATTAAGAATCTTTTGTGGGTCAAGCGCGCGCTTGATCTCGGTCATCACCGACAGGGCCTCGCCGTGTTCGGCGATCATGTAGGGCATCTTGCCAAGCCCTATCCCGTGCTCGCCGGTGATTGTCCCGCCGAAACGCAGGGCCCGTTCGGCCATGCGTGACGCCAGCGCCTTGGCCTGCTGCAATTCGGCCGGATCATTTTCGTCGAGCATCAGGATCGCGTGGATGTTGCCGTCGCCGACGTGACCCAACATCGGCCCCGTAATGCCCGAAGCGTCAATGTCTTGGCGGGTTTCCTCGACCGCTTCAGCAAAACGTGAAATCGGGACGCAGAGGTCAGTGACAATCGCGCGCGCCCCGGGGCGCGAGGCGACAATGGCGTGATAGGCGTTGTGACGCGCTTTCCATAAGCGGTTGCGGTCTTCGGGCTTGGTCGCCCACTCAAACCCCAACCCGCCGTTGTCGTCGGAAATCTCGCGAAAGGTTTCGATCTGTTCGGCAACGCCGCTTTCCGATCCGTGAAATTCAACAAGCAAATGCGGTGTTAGCGGCAGGGTCATATCTGCGTATGCGTTGATGCACGCCACAGATGCGCTGTCCAGAAACTCGATTCTGGCGATTGGTAGCCCCATTTGGATGGTTTCGGTCACGGTGGTGACCGCCGCCGTTATGTCTGGGAATGCACATACGGCGGCAGAGATCGCCTCGGGCTGGCCTTGCAGACGAAGCGTTAGTTCGGTCATCAGCCCCAAGGTGCCTTCGGAACCGACAATCAGGCCGGTCAGATCATATCCAGCCGAGGTTTTTGGCGCGGCGCTTCCAGTGCGAATGACACGACCGTCCGCCATGACGACCTCAAGCGCCAGAACATTGTCACGCATCGTGCCGTAGCGAACAGCCGTGGTTCCGCTGGCCCGCGTAGCCGCCATGCCGCCAAGCGATGCGTTTGCACCGGGATCGACGGGGAAGAACAGGCCTGTGTCGCGCAGGTGGGTGTTCAAATCCTCGCGCGTGCAACCGGGTTGGACGCGCACGGTCATATCACCAGCCGACACCTCAAGCACGTCGGTCATTTTTGTGAAATCCACGCAAACCCCGCCCGACATTGCCGAGGTCTGGCCCTCAAGCGATGTGCCGGTCCCAAAGCCGATCACGGGGCAGGCATGTTTGGCGCAGATGCGCACGATTTCTGAAACCTCTTGCGTGGACAGCGGGTAGGCGACGGCATCCGGGGCCATCGTGTCAAAATAACTCTCGGATCGTCCGTGAATGTCCAAATCAGACTTGGAGCAAGACAGACGTTGGCCTAGTAATACAGTAAGTTCGGACACGGCGTCAGAAATGGTCATAGGCTCTCCTTGGGGTTTCAGATGTCGGACGGGCAGCAAAAGCCGCCACGATCAAGGCTACACGTCAGGGGCATAGAGTGGAACTCCCGAAACTGAATCGCAACATCAAGATCAATGCGGTTGGCATGGTCCGGTTTTGGTTTCTGGCGTTGTTTGTCGGGATTGGCGGCGGGCTGTCGGCGGTTGCCTTTCGGTTTGGGCTCGAAAAACTTCAGGCGTGGCTCTACGGGGCCCCGCATGTGAATGTGCTGCACAGCTTTGCCGATCAGGTTGCGTGGTATTGGATCGTTGGTTTGCCGGTCGCTGGCGGCTTGGTCGTCGGGATCATCATGCATCTATTCACCAAGGACGGGCGCGTGCGCTCGGTCGCGGATGTGATCGAGGGCGCAGCGCTCAAAGACGGGCGGATAGAACACAAAGAGGGTTGGGCCTCGGCGATTGCGTCGCTTGTCACGCTGTCAAGTGGCGGCTCATCAGGACGTGAGGGGCCGGTTGTGCACCTTGCGGCGGTGATTGCCAGTTGGATCAGCAATAAGGCCAAAGTTGACGGGGTTACGGGCCGCGATCTGATGGGCTGCGCCGCAGCGGCTGCGGTTTCCGCCAGCTTCAACGCGCCGATCGCCGGAGCCTTGTTCGCGATGGAGGTGGTCATGCGCCACTTCGCGATCCGTTCCTTCGCGCCGATTGTGATTGCCAGCGTCGCGGGCACCGTCATCAACCGGCTTTGGTTCGGCGACGTGACCGAATTCACGATACCGCAGGCCAATATGCTCGAGTTTTACGTCGAGCTTCCGGCCTTTGCGATTCTGGGATTGTTCTCGGGGGTCGTTGCGACGGTTTTCATGATGGCACTTTACCGCGCGGATGACTGGGGCAGCATTGTGCAAAACACGCTTGGAATCCCGCGCTGGATCCGGCCTATGGTTGCGGGGGCCATGCTTGGAATTCTGGCCGTGGCTTTTCCGCATATCATTGGGGTGGGGTATGAGACGACCAGCGCCGCCTTGACGGGACAGCTTGTCTTTCAGGATGCCGTCGTTTTTGCGGTTCTCAAGGCGGTTGCGGTGACGATTACGATAGCCGGGCGTATGGGAGGGGGCGTGTTTTCGCCCTCGTTGATGCTTGGGGCGCTGACGGGTTTAAGTTTTGGCTATGTAGCTGTCAGCGTGTTCCCCGAAGTCTCGGGCGGAGAGCCGCTTTATGCTTTGGCGGGGATGGGGGCGGTTGCGGCGGCGGTCCTTGGATCGCCCATTTCGACGATCATGATAATTTTCGAAATGACGGGCGATTGGCAGACCGGTCTGGCCGTCATGCTGGCCGTGTCGCTTTCGACGGCTGTTGCTGCCAGCGTCAATCACAAGTCGTTTTTTCTGGCCCAGCTTTCACGGCGCAACATCCAGATCGCGGCAGGCCCGCAGGCCTATCTGTTGCACATGTTTCAGGTGCAAAAGATCATGCGTCCGATGTGCGATTGTGAGCATCTCAATCAGGAGACTTTGTGGGAGATGGTCAGCAATGGCCATGGCATCCGCTCTGAGGCAACGTTGGGCGATGCGCTGCCGCAGTTTGACGGGCATGGGTGTGAATGGTTGCCCATAATCGAGGTGAACGTCGAAGACGGACCGCCCAATATCATCGGTGTTTTGTTTCAGGTTGACTGTCTAAAGGCCTATAACCGCGCCTTGGCCGCCACGGCCAAGGAAGAGCATTCCTAAAACCCTAGAGCTGTTCAACGGCGACGTTCTCGCCGCAGTAAAAGGCCAAATGGTCCTTGATCCGCGCAACATCGTCCTTTGGGGTCTCATAACTCCAGGCGGCATCCTTGATGGTCGAGCTTTTGGCCGCGATGTGGAAATAGCTTGCCTCGCCTTTGTGTGGGCAGGTTGAACGCGTGTCGCTTGCGTCCAGAAACGCCATTGCGACCGCTGAGCGAGGGAAATAAATCACGCTATCATAGCCGTTTTCACTGAGTTCCAACGCGTCGCTGCTTTCCGCGATGACAGCACCTGCTGCGCGAACGACCCAAGTCCCGTCGGTTTTGCGAATTTTGATATCGGTCATTTTGTATTCCTCTCGTCGTAGTTACGCAGACGCAATCTTCAATACGACTTTGCAGGGCTGCTAAAGTGGCGACGTTGCGTCAGACAACCATACACGTGCCGAACCGCTAAGGCGGGGCGCTATCTTGTCGCGCGTTTGTGCGTGATAGTGGTTGATCCAGTCAACCTCGGCAGGGCTGAGAAGGGATTTATCGATCAGGCGCTTGTCAATGGGCACCCAGGTCAGGTTGAGGAACGAAAGCATGTCGCGCCCGTCGTCGCCCTCGATCTTTTGGGCCGTCTGGACGACGATCAGATTCTCGATGCGAATGCCAAAGCTGCCGACCTTGTAGTACCCTGGCTCGTTGGACAGGATCATGCCTGTCTGTAGTGGAATTTCCGAGATACGAGAAATTCTCTGCGGCCCTTCATGAACACTGAGAAAGGCGCCAACCCCGTGGCCAGTGCCGTGATCGTAGTCCTTGCCCGCCGTCCAAAGCGGAAACCGTGCCAGCGCATCGAGATCGCGCCCCGCGAGGCCCTTGGGAAATTGAGCGCGGCAAATTGCGATCATACCCTGAAGAACCCGCGTGAAACAGGCCATGTGTTCGCCCGTTGGCGTTCCAATTGCCATGGTGCGGGTGATGTCTGTCGTTCCATCGAGATACTGCCCGCCGCTGTCAACAAGCAGCAAATGGCCGTCCTCAATCGTCAGGTTGCTATCCGTGGTCACGCGGTAATGCGGAAGCGCCCCATGTGGTCCGGTGGCCGAGATCGTCTCAAAGCTGATGTCGTGAAGCTGACCGAGCGACCGGCGGAACTGTTCCAGCTTTGACGCGACCGATATTTCGGTTTGGCTGCCGGGCGTTTGCGCATCAATCCACGCCAGGAATTCGCACATTGCAACGGCATCGCGAAGATGCGCCTCAACCATACCATTGATTTCAGTGGTGTTTTTGCACGCTTTGGGCAGCACGCAAGGATCACCATCCCAGACCAGTTGACCCTTACAAGCATCCGCGGTTTTGCAGGGAAGCGTGCCCTTGTCGGCGCGAATTCTCCCGGTGAGTTTCCCGACGGCATCCAGAAAATCGCTCTGCGGGTGGATGCGCACATCCAAATCGCTGCCAAAGTCGATATTCGCCAGCTTTGCGGGGTCCATGAACACATCAACCGACCCGTCCGCCATCAATATCGCGAACCCATGTGCGACCGGATTGCGAGGAATGTCCGCACCGCGGATATTCAGCAACCACATGATCGAGTCGGGCAGGGTAATCAACGCAGCGGACTGTCCGGCATCCGTCAATTCGGCGGCAAGACGGGCGCATTTGGCCTCGCGCGCTTCTCCTGCAAACTCAATTGGGTGCTCAAACGCGGGCTGCGCGGGGGCCTCGGGCTGATCTGGCCAGATTTGATCGACGAGATTCGAGGATTGAACGAGCGAAATATTCACCTCGGACAGGCGATGGGTCAGGTCTTCGATCTGCGCAACAGAGTAGTGCCACGGATCAAACCCGACCGTTCCGCCATTAGGCAGATGTTCGATCAACCAGTCAGCAAGCGAAACCTCGGGCCAATCGACCGGCGAGAATACATCGGCAATTTGCTCGCGCACCTGCACCCGATAGCGACCGTCAACAAAGACGCCAGCGGTTTCCATCAAGGCTGCGCAAAAACCGGCCGAGCCGGTGAACCCTGTGAGCCATGAGAGGCGCTCGTCTCGTGCGGCGACATATTCGCCCTGATGCGCATCGGCGCGCGGGATCAAAAACCCGTCGAGTTCGTTTTCGGCCATGACGCCGCGCAATTGCGCAAGCCGGTCGATGCCTGCGGTTGGATCAGATGTGACCTCAAAGGATTGTAGCATATGCCCCCCACAACAGGGCCGCCCCTGTATTGTTTCTACATACTATGGTCGCGGCGACCAGGCCCGCACTAAAGCATTTAGCCCGCTCGTTTGATACCCATGACGCGGGCACGTGCCCTCGGGTCACTGTCAAACAAGCCAGCAAGCTGTTCCGTCATCGCGCCTGCAAGCTGCTCAACGTCGGTGATCGTCACGGCGCGCTCATAATAGCGGGTAACGTCGTGGCCGATGCCGATGGCCAAAAGCTCAACCATCTTGCGCTTTTCGACCATGGCGATCACGTCGCGCAGATGCTTTTCCAGATAGTTGGCGGGATTGACCGACAAGGTGGAATCGTCAACCGGTGCCCCGTCAGAGATCACCATCAAAATCTTGCGCTGCTCGGTACGCGCCAACATGCGGCGGTGCGCCCATTCCAAAGCCTCACCGTCGATGTTTTCTTTCAACAGGCCTTCTTTCATCATCAACCCGAGGTTCGGGCGCACTCGACGCCAAGGCGCATCAGCGCTTTTGTAGACGATGTGGCGCAAATCATTCAGACGACCCGGTTGCTGAGGGCGCCCGGCATTCAACCAATTCTCACGGGATTGACCGCCCTTCCAGGCACGGGTGGTGAACCCAAGGATTTCGACCTTCACATTGCATCGCTCAAGCGTGCGCGCCAGAACGTCGGCGCAAATTGCGGCGATGGAAATTGGCCTGCCACGCATAGAGCCCGAATTGTCCAACAATAGCGTCACAACCGTATCGCGGAATTCGGTGTCTTTTTCCCATTTGAACGATAGCGGTGTCGTTGGATTGGCAACGACACGGGCGAGACGCCCCGCATCCAGAATGCCTTCTTCCTTATCGAATTCCCATGACCTGTTCTGCTGCGCTTGCAGGCGTCGTTGCAGCTTGTTCGCCAAGCGGCTGACCGCGCCCTTGAGCGGCTCAAGCTGTTGATCCAGATAGGCACGAAGCCGTTCCAACTCGACAGGTTCGGCAAGATCCTCGGCGGCAATTTCCTCGTCAAAATCAGTCGAGTAAACAGCATACCCGGGATCGGCGTCGGAATGCGGTGCGGGTGGGGGCGGATCGAGCGGCGCTTCCCCGTCCGGCATCTCGGTCTCATCCGACATGTCATCGTCCGCGTTTTCGTCCATCGAGACATGTGCCTCGGTCGCGTCCTGCTGCTGTTCCTGCGTTTGCTCGGGATCCGCCTCGGCTTCGGCCTCGTCACTGTCGTCCTGCCCGGCGTTGTCAGGGTCTTCCTGTTCTTCGGCGTCCTCGGGCGACTCGTCGTCTTGGTCATCCTCGATGTCGTCGGGATCCTCGCCCAGTTGATCGCCATAGCCAAGGTCTTCGATGACTTGGCGCGCAAATTTGGCGAACCCCGCCTGATCCGAAAGTATCCCGTCAAGATCTTCCAGCGTGCCACCCGCTTGTTCTTCGATGAACCCCTGCCAAAGCTCGAGGACGTTTGCGGCCCCTTCTGGCAAGGCGCGGCCTGTTGCCATTTGGCGGACCAAATAACCAGCCGCAACTGATAGCGGGGCGTCGGCCCGATCACGGATTTGACCATAGCCCTTGCGGGCCGCGTCTGCGCCGATCTTCGCCTGGATGTTGGTCGCCGTTCCCGGCATGTCGCGCGCGCCCATCGCTTCGCAACGCGCGGTTTCCATTGCCTCGTAAATCTCGCGCGCCATTTGCCCGGGGGGAGAATAGCGGGAATGCGTTGCCTCATCATGATAGCGCCGCTGCATCGCCAAAGCGTCTGCCGTGCCGCGCGCCAACAACACTTCGTCGCGTGTCATTCGGCGACTGACCTGGGGCAGCCTGATCGCTTCTGCCGACATGCCCGAGGGATCGACGGTATAGCTGACGGTCACCTCGGCATCATCGGCCAGAACTTTTGTCGCCTCGGCCAGCGCCTTTTTGAAAGGATCGGCTGGATTGTCGCTTGGCTTAGACATCAAACTCTCCTTCCTGCTTTATCTTGCTTCAAATACCTCGGGGGTCCGGGGGCTGGCCCCCGGAGCGCGCGGGCTTAACCCAGACTGACGCTGGCGGCGCTTTCGGGAAGTTCTTCATCAAACAGGCGCTGGTAGAATTCTGCCACCGTCTGACGCTCAAGCTCATCGCATTTGTTCAGGAACGAAAGCCGGAACGCATAGCCTACATTGCGGAAGATTTCCGCGTTGAGGGCCCAGTTGATGACCGTGCGCGGACTCATGACGGTCGACAAATCACCGTTCATAAACGCCGTCCGCGTCAGGTCGGCGACGGTCACCATATGTTTGATGGTCTGGCGCCCTGCCTCGGTGTTGTAATGCGGTGCTTTTGACAAAACGATGTTGGTCTCGGCGTCAATCGACAGGTAGTTCAATGTCGCCACAAGCGACCAGCGGTCCATTTGCGCTTGGTTGATCTGCTGTGTGCCGTGATAAAGCCCCGTCGTATCCCCAAGGCCAACGGTGTTTGCCGTGGCAAACAGGCGGAAGTATTTGTGAGGTGTGATGATCTCGTTCTGATCGAGCAACGTCAGCTTGCCGTCGTGCTCAAGGACACGCTGGATCACGAACATCACGTCCGCACGGCCGGCGTCGTATTCGTCAAAGACGATTGCGACCGGATTGCGCAAGGCCCAGGGCAGAATGCCTTCGTGGAATTCGGTAACCTGCTTGCCATCGCGCAGCTTGATCGCGTCCTTGCCGATCAAATCGATCCGGCTGATGTGGCTATCAAGGTTCACGCGCACCGCGGGCCAGTTCAGGCGGGCTGCGACCTGTTCAATGTGGGTCGATTTCCCTGTGCCGTGATACCCTTGGATCATCACGCGGCGATTGTGGCTAAAGCCTGCCAGAATGGCGAGTGTGGTGTCTGGGTCAAATTTATAGGTCGGATCCAGTGCCGGCACGCGGTCGGTTCCGTCGGCAAAGCCCTTTACAACCATGTCAGTGTCGATCCCGAACACGTCACGCACATGCACGTCTTCAGTCGGTTTTGCGTTTATGTCGGTCATTCCATCAGCCATCTTATTACCTTCTTCGCACTGAAACAGGGCTCAAACTCTCGTGCACCAAATAGATTTGAGAGGCAAGCAAAAGGCGAGAAAATTGTCTGAACCAGCGTACTAGCAAGAATTGGATTTACATGATTTAACGTCTCCGTAAAACAAGGCGGCTGGGACAGCCTGAATGGAAAGTTGTGTGTATGGCCAACCTTGATGATTTTGAAAGCACGCTCACATCCGTTGGACACGGGGATCGCGCGGCCTTTCACGCACTCTTCGATCTGACTGCGATCCGGCTTTGTGGCTTGTGCCACGCCATTCTGGATGACGATGAATGGGCCGATGAGGTGCTTGAGCGGACCTATCTTCAGATTTGGCGCGACGCGCTCAATTGGCAGGACAGCGGTCTGACGGCGTTGACGTGGGTTTTGTCGATGGGCCGCGAGATCGCAATCACCGCGCGACGCGACGCCAGTGAAGACGGCAGCCCCGATCCGGTTGAATTGCAGACAATTTCGCCATCTAAGGACGTTAAAACGCCCAGCGAGGGTCCGGATTCGGTGCTGCGCAAGGCGCTCGGGTGGTTGCCCAAGGACCGGCAAGAGGCATTTTTGCTCAGCTATTTCTCTGGTATTCGCTATTCGGAACTGGCCACGCGATACCGCGTGCCCTACGCGACCATTCGCAACTGGCAACAGCGTTCGCTTGCCCGCCTTCACGCTGATTTAAGCGGCAAAAAGGCCTCGCAGGATGTTTTGCTTGCCGGAGAATACGTTCTCGACGTCATTCCCGCCCCCGAGCACGAGGAATTTGAGGCACGTTTGTCGCGGGACGCCGAATTGCGTGGTCTGGTTGCCGGTTGGACCGAGGATTTCGTCGTTCTGACCGACAGCGTGCCGGACCGTCAGCCCAAGCGCGATTTGCTGACAAGGCTGGATACCGCGCTTTTCCCCGAACAGTCCAAGTCGCTTTTTCAGCGCTTGCGGATCATGCAAACGGTGGTTTGGGTTGCGATCGCGGGCGGTGTCACCTGGGGGGCCTATACCTATTGGCCAGGTATGGACGCGCTGTTGCCTGATGCCACTGTCAGCCCGCAACAGACCGTATCCCCGATTTCTGAACCCGTCGAGATTCCGCTTTTGCCAAGCCAGGGCACACCCATCGCCGTTTTTCACGCCCAAAATGGAGTCTTGCAGCTTGGTGGCGACATGGACCTTTTACAAAGGCAGCCAAATTTGCAGGTCTATCTGGACTTCGGCGAAAACACCGAATGGATCGCCCTTGGCGCGTGGCCCGAACTACCGCCCCGCATGTTTGACATCGCGCCCGAGATTGCACCGATCCTCAAAAGCGGAACGGTTGTCATTCTTGGCGGCGCAGGATCCGATCAGGAATTGCTGCGCATAGCGATCCAGTAGTTATTTGAAACTACGGCTGTCTTTGATCTGTTCCCACGCCCACATGACCAACTGCAATTGCTCTTCCTGCGAGCGGTCGCCGCCATTCATGTCGGGGTGGAGGACTTTAATCAGCTTTTTATACGACTTGCGAATTTCAGCCTTGGTCCAGTGATCCTTGGCCTCAAGGATGTCCACAGCGCGTCGCTCAGTCGGGGGCAGGCGTCTGGTCTGGTCTGAATTCGACTTTCCAGGGTTACGGGTCGCGTTTTCACCCAAAACCTGATGTGCATCCTCAATTCCGAGGCGCGCCCAGGCTTTTGCTTCTGGGTCTCTGAAACTTTTGGTTTCCCGCTCCCAGACTTTGTCCTTGGACATTTGCGCGTTCATTTCCGCTTCCGTGGTGCCGTCGAAGAAATTCCACTTCAGATTATATTCGCGCACGTGATCTTTGCAGAACCACAAAAAATCATCCAAAACGTCCGGCGCGCGCGGCGCACGAAATTTGCCAGGCTCGTTACAACCGTCCTGTTGGCACACGCGCGTTGAAGTCTCGGATGCGCCAGACATGCCGCGTCGGCCACGCGGATTTTTCTTCTTGGCAGAAGATACGGACATGTCAAAACCAAACGGATCGGGTTTACTCATGGATACACCTTTTCGACTCGGACTATGCAGTCTAAGCGTATTTCGAGAAGATTGAAGGGGCTGGAGAAGAAAATGTTGGTTGAAAACGAAATGAAATCAAAACTCGAGGCGGCTTTTGCGCCCGAGGTTCTTGAAATCCGCAATGACAGCTCAAAGCACGCGGGCCATGCCGGCGACGACGGTTCGGGGGAAAGCCATTTTCATATCACCATCAGGGCCGAGGGTCTAAGCGATCAAAGCCGCATTGCCCGGCATCGGGCCGTACACGCGGCGCTGGGGCCTGAACTGTTGGCGCGGGTCCATGCGTTGGGGCTGAGCGTTCTCGACTAAGCCCGTCAAAGCGGCACCAGGGCTTGACGCTTCTCAGTAACATTCTATATTTTGAATGTTTAAAAGGACACGCCACATGCCGCACCTTCAGCACCCCGATCAGGGGCAACTGGACTATCCGCTGGGTCTGCGTGAAAACGCCGGTCTGTTCATGCAGCAGCTTTTGCAGGTCCTTCTGGTCGGAATGACGATCGGCGTGCAGCGCACGGTGCTGCCCTTGATCGCCGAAAGCGATTTCGGACTTGCCGGTGGTTCACTGACCTTGCTTTTGTCCTTTGTCGTCAGCTTTGGCTTTGTCAAAGGGGCGATGAATTTCCTTTCGGGTCAAATGGCGGGGCGCTTCGGGCGCAGGCCGGTGCTGATCGCGGGTTGGGTCTTTGCGCTGCCGATCCCCTTTATCCTATATTTCGCCCCCAGCTGGGGCTGGATCGTAGCGGCAAATGTGCTTCTGGGGATCAATCAGGGGTTTGCCTGGTCGATGACGGTGACGGCGAAACACGACATCGTGCCAAGCGCCCAGCGCGGGCTGGCGACGGGTATCAACGAATTTGCAGGCTATGGGGGCGTCGCGATTGCGGGGTTCCTGACAGGGTGGCTGGCCTCGGACTTTGATCCGCGCATGACGCTGGTTCTGTTCAATGCCGTGGTCGTGGCTGCCGGATTGGTGACAGCATTGGCCTTTTTCGGCGAAACCCGACATTTCGCCCATCAGACCGCCGCCGCGACGGGGGCGAAACCGTTAAGCGGCTGGCAGGCTTTCGCGATGGTCACCTGGCGCGACAAGCGGTTCATGGCCCTGTCGCAGGCCGGGTCGGTTGAAAAATTTGTCGATGTGGCGCTTTGGACGCTGGTGCCTGTCTATCTGAATGCCCAAGGGGCCAGCTTGATCGAGATTGGCCTTATCACCGGCATTTATGCCGGGGTTTGGGGGGCAAGCCAGCTTTGGACCGGACCTTTGTCTGACAGAATTGGCCGCAGGGGACCGGCGCTGGCGGGTATGTTCCTAAGCGGTCTGGCGCTGTTGGGGTTTGCTTTGTTCCAGTCGCTGACGGCATGGGCGATCACGGCGGCCTTGACGGGAATTGGCATGGCGTTGCTGTACCCGACGCTAATTGCCGCTGTCGGAGACCTGTCCGATCCGGTGTGGCGGTCCTCAAGCCTTGGGGTTTATCGTTTCTGGCGCGATCTCGGCTATGGGATCGGGGCGCTTGTCATCGGCGCGACGGCGGATGTGGCGACAAATGTGGTGGCTGGGTTCTGGTTGGTGGCGCTGGCGATGGTGGCCTCGGGCGTCTGGCTGGCCATCGCGTATCAGGAACCTGCGCGGCGCGACTGAACGGACGGGCGGTCAGACATCCCGCAAATGCGGAAAACTATCCTTGTAGCGCGCGAACATATGGTCCGAGCAGGTCACTGGCGCATAGCGCGGTGGGTTGGTCGCGGAAATGCAGCATTGGAGCGGCTCAAAAACCGCGTCGCTGTCGGCCTGAACAAAGAAGGGCATTGAGTAGCGTTCCCGCCCCGAGGCGTTAATCACCCGATGCAAATTCGCGATGTAGAGATCGTTGGTCATCCTCTGCACCAGATCACCGATGTTGATGACGAAAGCGCCGTCAATTGGCGCGGCCTCAACCCAGGTTTGGTCGCGGTTCAAGACCTGCAAGCCCCCGACCTCATCCTGCGCGAGGATGGTCATATTGCCGTAGTCGCTGTGCGCACCGATGCCGATCATGCCTTCGTCAATCGCACCTGTTTGCGGCGGGTAATGGATCAGACGCAACACGCTGATTGGATTGACCATTTTGTCGTCAAAGTAGGTCTCGGGCAGATCAAGGCTAAGCGCCACGCCGCGCAACAAGGACCGCGACAGATCGCAAAGCGCATCATGATAGGTCATCAAAGGCATGGCGACCTCGGGCAAGTCTTGCGGCCATTGGTTGCGGCCAAAGAACGGGCGATCGATCAGCGGCGTTTCAGGGCCAAGGTCGAAACATTCTTTCAGATCGCGGGTTTTCGTCGGATCGGTGTTTTCGCCGAACAGAGGGATATATCCGCGCAAGCTATGGCCCGAATTGCGAATATGAAGCGCGGATTTCGCAGCATCGGGCAGGTCAAATATCCGTTTGCTGGCCGCAAAAGCCGCATCGATCACCGATTGGGGGATGCCGTGGTTCTTGACGTACATGAACCCGACATTGGTCAACGCCCAGCGAAATTGTTTCGCCACAACCGTCTGATCGCCCGAGGCCACCAGCGCCGACACATCGACGAGCGGAATTTGGTCAAAGCTCTGCCGCTCGGCGCGGAGGCGGTCGTCTAGAAGCGGCGCTGCGATTTTGTTCATGTCAGCTGTGTTTAAAGCCCAAGTTTTGCGGCGACAATTTCGTTCACGGCCTTGGGGTTGGCTTTGCCGCCCGTCGCCTTCATCACCTGACCGACAAACCAACCCGCCAGTTTCGGGTTCTGCTTTGCCTTTTCGACCTGTGCCGGATTGGCGGCGATGATTTCGTCGACGGCGGTTTCGATCGCGCCGGTGTCGGTGACCTGTTTCATGCCACGGGCCTCGACAATCTCGGCTGGGTCGCCACCCTCGGTATAGACGATCTCAAACAGGTCTTTGGCAATCTTGCCCGAAATGTCGCCCTTTTTAATCAGCTTGATAATGCCAGCAAGCTGCGACGGGTTTACGGGGCTGTCCTTGATGTCGTGGTCTTCTTTTTTCAGCCGTCCGAAAAGTTCATTAATGACCCAGTTTGCGGCCAGTTTGCCATCCTGGGCTTCCGCTTGAACCGCTTCGAAATAGGCGGCGTTCTCGACCTCAGCGGTCAAGACGCTGGCGTCATATTCCGACAGGCTGAATTGCGTGACAAAGCGGGCCTTCTTTTCATCAGGAAGCTCAGGAAGCGAGGCTTTGATGGCATCGACCCAGTCCTGTTCGATCTCAAGCGGCAGAAGGTCGGGATCAGGGAAATAGCGATAGTCGTGCGCTTCCTCTTTGGAGCGCATCGAGCGTGTTTCCCCCTTGTCTGGATCGTAAAGACGGGTTTCCTGAACCACAGGTTCACCCGCTTCGTGCAACGCGATCTGGCGACGGGCTTCAACCTCGATCGCTTGCTGGATAAAGCGCATCGAGTTCATGTTCTTGATCTCGCAGCGGGTGCGCAGATGGTTGAAATCGCCGGTTTCGCGGAATTTCTCGTAGTCGCCGGGCAGGCAGACCGAGACGTTCACATCAGCGCGCATGTTGCCATTCTGCATATTGCCGTCACAGGTGCCCAGATAGCGCATGATCTGGCGCAGCTTGCCAACATAGGCGGCAGCTTCTTCGGGGCCGCGAATGTCGGGCTGGCTGACGATCTCCATCAGGCAAACACCAGTGCGGTTGAGATCGACGAACGACATGTTCGGGTCCATGTCGTGAATCGACTTGCCGGCGTCCTGCTCCATATGGATGCGCTCGATCCGCACCTTACGGGCGATCCCGGGGGCCATATCGACGATCACTTCGCCTTCGCCGACGATGGGGTGATACAACTGACTGATCTGATAGCCCTGGGGCAGGTCTGGGTAGAAGTAGTTTTTGCGGTCAAAGGCCGACACCAGATTGATTTCGGCCTTCAGACCCAATCCCGTGCGCACGGCCTGTTCAACGGCGTATTCGTTGATGACGGGCAACATGCCGGGCATGGCCGCATCCACAAAGGCAACGTTCGAATTTGGCTCGGCACCGAATTTCGTGGACGACCCCGAGAAAAGTTTCGCGTTTGAGCTGACTTGCGCATGCACTTCCAGACCAATGACAAGCTCCCAGTCGTGCTTGGCACCCGCGATGACCTTGGGCTTCGGGGTTTCGTAGGTCAGATCCAGCATGTCGCTATCCTCTTGCTTTTCCGCCATGCCTTCTAGGACAGGCGGAAAAGGGGGGCAAGAGGCAGCGGCTTAGGCGGCGCAGATATCTACGCCGTCGCGGGTGAACAGAACCCGATTGCCGCGCAGTAACTCGCATTCGAACGCATGGCTGATGAGGCTAAAGGCCTCTTCCAGACCGGCTTGGTTCTGACGCCACTCTTTTGCAGGGGGTGCGTCGGGATCGTGACCGATTTGCGCCTTGGCCCAAATTGACGGGTGGATTTCGCGCAGATATTTGCGGGTGAATTCCGGCGCGGCTGCAATCAAGGCGCGGCGGTTGTGATAGGCGCGTTTTGAGCCGGACACCAGCGGGCCTTGAGGGGCCAATGTGACCGACAAGAAAGCGGCGACCTTATTGATGCAGCTTTGGTCCGACTGGGCGGTGACGAAATCGTGCAAGCCTTGCAGGAACTGGGCCACGTCGACAAAGGCAAGCGCTTCGGGGTCTTCCAGAATCGCATCCATATAGGTCAACGCATAGGCAGCGGTGCCCCAATATTCGGACGAATGCGCGACAACACGACGGGCGCGATCCTCGAGCAACTCATAGCTGCCATACCAACGCGGCAACATGTGCTTGCCGAACTCGCGGTATGAGCGCGCAAATTCCGGCGCAAGGTCGATCAACTCTTCGTAGTATGCAATCGCGCGCTGGGCCGCATCGGGCTGTCCGGCCAACGTGCGGCAGCGCGCGGCGGCAAGCGCGGGCGAGTTCAGCTCTTTTGCGTCAAATTGTTCAAGAATGCTGGTTGCGCGACGGAAATGGCGGGCAAATTTCTTCCAATCCGACGCAGGAACTTCATCGGCCCAGCCTTGGCCGCGCCAAACTGCGCCAATGTCCATATGGGCTTGGGCCACCACGAGGGCGACGCCATAGTCCTGCGCGTGATCGATCAGCACCTGATCGAGCATTTCAATCCCCTGAGACGCTGCATCCAGACCCTTTTCGCTGTTGGGCAGCAGGCCCAGCGCAATCGTGTCGCGAAGGTCTTTGCGGGCCCCGGATGCCAGAATGCTGGCCTTTGGTGTGCCGCCCTTCGTCATCGACCGATCCTGATCGTGCTGGCGGATCAAATCCCCCAGCGCGTCCCAGTTATCCTGACGCACGAGCAGATGCGCCGTTTTGTGGAGACGGGACTTTTCTTCGCAATCTTTCGATCCCTCGGGCACCGGGATTGAGACCTGCTGCCGGATGTCCATCAATGAGAAGCCCGAGATATCCTCGGGGCGGGCCGTCGGTTCGGCAACCACGCGGGGGCCCATTGCGCGCCGCACGGCGTCCAGCAAATGTTTCGTGTGCGATTGTGATGTCGATATAAAGGCCATGGTCTGCTCCGAAGGTCGATTTTCTTCAACCTGCTGCGGAACTGGGGCTAAAACGAGGCATCCAATAGGAGTTTTGGCGGTTCTTTTGGGCCGGGGCTCGTCCATCGGTAAGGGTTTATTAACCTAAAGGAGAGCGAAGGGATTCTTTCGATACGGGAAACCACGATCCGTCAATTCCCGCTCTAGGTCTTTGAGCGGCGGTGTGGCAGGTTGCGGAAGCCTTATTTTGCGGCCCGAGACCATTTCCACGCTCAATTTGACAGACCTGTCCATGCGCAAATCGATTCTGAATTGCTTAATATCTGGCCGCTCAATTGTGGCAGACCGCTTACCGTGAAACCACGAAACGCCGGTTTCTGACAGGGTGAAACCGGATCGCGTGTCCGATTTCAAATCCCAAAGGGCAGGCAGTGTGAAGACCACCACGCCCCCCGCGATCCAAAGCGATAAATCCAGAACGATCAACGCGACACCAAGCAAAGCGTATACCCCGATCACGACCACGGCGGCCTGCGCAGACCGGCCGCGCCGCTCAAAACTATAGTCTTGGCTCATCCCAATATCCTGGACACCATCTCGGACGTGTCGCGCGATAGATCGGGCGTGTCCGCAATCCGTTTGAGGTGGGCTTTGATAAGGTCTTGGCGCCCCGCGTCAAACCGCCTCCATGTTTCAAAGGCTGAACACATCCGCGCGGTGGTTTGCGGATTGGCCGCGTCGAGCTTGATAAGCCAGTCGGCCATCAGGCGATAGGCATCCCCGTTTGGGGTATGAAAACCGGCTGTGTTCATGGCAAGGCTGCCAAAAACAGACCGGAACCGGTTCGGGTTGAGGTGGTTAAAATCGGAATGCTGCGTCAGCGCCTCGGTGACCTTGGCCGCATTCATCGGCGAGGCGCGCCCAACCTGAAGCGCAAACCACTTATCGATCACCAGTCGCTCGTGCTGCCACTGGCTGTAAAACGCCTGCAACTCAGCCTCGCCGGTTTCTGCTGCCAGCAATTCGCTTAGCGCGGCAAGCTGCTGGGTCATATTGTCGGCCTCAGCGTATTGTTTGCGCGCCGCAGCGCCCCCGTCGAGGCGCGACAGCAGTGACAGAACCCCGTTGGCCAGATCACGCTTTGAGGCTTGGGCGGCGTCTGGCGAATAGACGTCAGTGATCTGATGCTCGGCAAACAGACGTGGCAACAGATCTTGCATGCGTTCTGCGATGGCCTGCTTCATGGTTTCATGCGCTGCCCAGATGGCAGTGGGGTCGGGTGTCTCACCGGCCTCATACTGTGCTTGCGCCAGATCGTCCTGTGAGGGCAATCGCAGGGCAAGGGCGCGGAAAGCTGGGTCCAACGTGTCGTCACGGGTCAGCAAATAGAGCGCATCCAGATAGGCCCCGTCAGGCGCATCACCGTGGCGGATCATCCGCAAAAGACTGTCCTTCGCAAGGTCGCGCCCCGCTTCCCATTTGTTGAACGGGTCAGTGTCATGGGCCAGCAAAAAGGCCCGCTCGGCGTTTGTGGTTTCTTTTTGCAGGATAACCGGCGCGGAAAACCCGCGCAGGATCGACGCCACAGGCTTTGACGACAGCCCGTCGAACGTGAACGACTGTTCGGCGTCGGTCATTTCCAAGATTTGCGTTGGCAGAACTTCGTCACCGTTTTGGCCGAGCAACCCAACGGCGATCGGAATAACGCGCGGATCTTTTTGGGCCTGGCCGGGCGTCGCGGGCGTGTCTTGTTTAAAGGTCAGTGTCAGGCGACCGTCTTTATAGTCTTCGTCAACGCTTAGGCGCGGCGTACCTGCCTGTGAATACCAGCGTTTGAACTGCGTCAAATCACGGCCGGTTGTGTCTTCAAACACTTTTAGCCAATCCTCAATCGTGCAGGCCTGTCCGTCGTGTCGGTCAAAATAGAGGTCGAGCGCGTCTTTATAAGCGTCATCACCAACCAGAGATTTCAGCATCCCGATTAATTCTGCCCCTTTTTCGTAGACGGTGGCGGTGTAGAAATTATTGATTTCCTGAAAGCTCTCGGGACGCACCGAATGGGCGAGGGGGCCGTTGTCTTCGCGGAATTGTCGCCCCCGTAGCGCCAGAACGTCCGAGATGCGTTTCACAGGTGCGGAACGCATGTCCGACGTGAATTGCTGATCGCGAAAAACCGTCAGACCTTCTTTCAGGCAAAGTTGAAACCAGTCACGGCAAGTGATGCGGTTGCCGGTCCAGTTGTGGAAATACTCATGCGCGATGATCGCTTCGATCCGCTCAAAGTTGGCGTCTGTGCTGGTTTCCGGTGACGCCAATACACAGGACGAATTGAAGATGTTGAGACCTTTGTTCTCCATCGCGCCCATGTTGAAGTCATCAACGGCGACGATGTTGAACACGTCGAGGTCGTATTCGCGTCCGTAGACGTCTTCGTCCCAAGTCATCGAGCGTTTCAGCGCTTCCATGCCAAAATCGCATTTGTCCTGATCGCCGTCGCGCACGTAGATGTTGAGATCAACCTGTTTGCCTGATGCAGTCGTGAAGCTGTCTGGATGTGCGATCAGGTCGCCAGCCACTAGGGCGAAAAGATAGGCCGGTTTCGGCCAGGGGTCGTGCCACTCGGCAAAGCCTTCGCCCGCCGCGCCCAGATTGCCGTTCGAGAGCATGACCGGCAAGTCACTTTCGATACGCACCGAAAAAGGAGCCATGACGTCTGGGCGGTCGGGATAATAGGTGATCTTGCGAAAACCTTCGGCCTCGCATTGGGTGCAATACATGCCGTTCGACATATAAAGCCCTTCAAGCGATGTGTTGGCGGCAGGGTCAATCTCGACCTCGGCCTCCCAGAGGAACGCGCCCGCGGGAACCTCGCACGTCAAGCCTGTGTCGGTCACATTTGCAGTGACATCGCGCCCGTCGATCCGTGCCGAGATCAGAGACAGCTTTTCGCCGTGGAGAAAGAAGTCCTGATCGGGAGCCTCTGGGTTTGCCTCAAATGCAATCCGGCTGATGACCCGGGTTGCGTTGGGTGACAATCTAAATGTCAGATCGACATTCTGTACCCGCCAGCCAAATGGCGTGTAATCCGCTAGATAGATGGTTGTTGCTGCGTCCGTCATAAATGCCCCGATCCCAATATTTGCCGCAACCTAGCACCGAATTATTCGGCCACAAGGGTTCGGGTTGCAACGCAACGCGGGGATTATCAAATTATCGTTGAAACAGCATAACCCAAATTGGTTATAAGATATTACCACTTGAGTTGCCTATAGGAAACTTTTGCCGTATTCCCATGCCAGCAAGCACTCGGGAGAACGTCATGACACATCAGGTAGAACGAAACGGCCTTAAAGTTGCCGAGGAATTGGCGAGTTTTATCGAGGAACAAGCACTGGTTGGCACCGGAATCGATGCCGATACGTTTTGGTCCGGTTTCTCGTCGATGGTGCACGATCTTGGCCCCAAGAATGCCGCGTTGCTTGAAAAGCGTGAACATCTTCAGCAGCAGATTGACGATTGGCACATAGCGCATCGTGGGCATCCGCACGATCATCTTGCCTATAAATCCTTTATCGAAGAGATCGGCTATCTGCTTCCTGAAGGCGATGATTTTGAAATCGATACGGCCAATGTCGATCCTGAAATCGCCTCGGTCCCCGGACCGCAATTGGTTGTGCCGATCACCAATGCCCGCTACGCGCTGAACGCTGCCAACGCCCGTTGGGGCAGTCTCTATGATTGTTTTTATGGCACCGACGCCATGGGCAGCCAGCCCCCTGCCGGTGGGTTTGAGCGAGGCCGTGGCGCGCGCGTTGTCGCCAAAGCCCGCGTTTTTCTCGACGAGGCGTTTCCGATTGAAGGCACAAGCCACACCGATGTCCGCCGCTATCACGTCAAGAACGGGCATCTGCTGGTCGACGACAAGCCGCTCGTCGATCCGGCGAAATTCGTTGGCTATACCGGCAATCCCAAAGCACCCGACACAATCGTCCTGCGCAACAACGGTCTTCACGTTGAACTGGTCTTTGATCGCGCACATGCGATTGGCAGTCGAGACCAGGCCGCGCTTGCCGATGTGGTTCTGGAAAGCGCGGTCTCGGCGATCATGGATTGCGAGGACAGCGTCGCCTGTGTCGATGCCGAGGATAAGGTTCTGGCTTATTCAAACTGGCTGGGCCTGATGAAGGGCGATCTGTCCACCGACCTCGTGAAGGGTGGCAAGACGGTGACCCGCAGCCTGAACGGTGACAAGACAATCAAGACCCCTTCTGGCGAGGACATGACTCTCAAGGGTAGGGCGCTGCTTTGGATCCGCAACGTGGGCCATCTGATGACAAACCCTGCGATTATGACGCGCGACGGCGACGAAATTTTTGAAGGGCTGATGGACGCGGCAATCACGACCTTGATCGCCATGCACGATTTGAAACGCGACAGCGGCAATTCCGTCCACGGCTCGGTCTATGTTGTGAAGCCAAAAATGCACGGCCCTGAAGAAGTCGCCTTTACGAACGAGATTTTCGGACGGGTCGAAACCTTCCTCGGGTTGCCGGCCAATACCGTGAAAATCGGCATTATGGATGAAGAACGCCGCACGTCGGTAAACCTCAAGGAATGTATCCGTGCAGCGAAATCGCGGGTGGCCTTTATCAACACGGGCTTTCTTGATCGCACGGGTGACGAAATCCACACCTCGATGGAAGCCGGACCCTTCAGCCGCAAGGATTTTATCAAGCGGAAAGCCTGGATTGGCGGTTACGAGGATCGCAACGTCGATATTGGTCTGGAATGCGGGTTGTCAGGCAAGGCACAGATCGGCAAAGGCATGTGGGCGATGCCCGATTTGATGGCCGCAATGCTTGAGCAAAAGATCGGCCACCCAAAGTCAGGCGCGAATTGCGCATGGGTGCCATCGCCGACGGCGGCGACCCTTCACGCTTTGCATTATCACAAGGTTGATGTGTTTAAAGTGCAAGACGCTTTGCGAAAAACCGGTCGCCGTGCCCATGTCGATACTTTGCTTGAAATTCCGCTGGCGGCCTATCGTCGCTGGAGCAAAGAACAGGTCATGCGCGAAGTCGAGAACAATGCACAGGGAATTTTAGGTTATGTCGTCCGCTGGATCGATCAGGGCGTCGGGTGTTCGAAAGTGCCGGACCTGAATGATGTCGGACTGATGGAAGATCGCGCCACCTGCCGGATTTCCGCGCAACATATCTCGAACTGGCTGCATCATGAGGTCGTCAACGCCCAAGAGGTGATGGCCGCTCTGCATAAAATGGCAGCGGTTGTTGATCGGCAGAATGAGGGCGATGCAAGCTATACCCCTATGGCTCCCGATTTCAGCGGAATAGCCTTTCAGGCGGCCTGCGATCTGGTGTTCAAGGGCCGCAGCCAGCCCTCGGGCTACACGGAACCGGTTTTGCATGCACGCCGGTTAGAGTTGAAAGCCAGTCTCTGATCTGTTCTGATTGCGAATGGGGGCGTTCCGCCCTCATTTGGCCAAGCGGCCATTTCACAACCGAATTTGCTTCGGTTCAGACCAAGGGGCAGAACATGGCGGCACTATCTCTCCGCAAGGCACGTACGATTATTCGCAAAACGCTTGAGCACGGTAAGACACAGGGGTTCCGGCCCTTGTCGGTTGTTGTGCTGGACGACGGCGGCAACGTCAAAGCCTTTGAGCGCGAAGATGACGCCGCACCGGGGCGTTTCGCGATTGCCCATGGCAAGGCCTTTGGGGCGATCATGCTTGGAATGCCCGGTTCAGCGCAGAAAGCCCGCGCCGAAGAACAAGCCTATTTCATGCAGGCGATCAACGGCGTCTACGGCGGACAGGTTGTGCCTGTTCCGGGGGGCATTTTGCTGCGCGACAAACGTGGCCGGATCGTCGGCGCGATGGGGGTCACGGGCGACACGTCTGAAAACGACGCGGACGCCGGTTTGGCGGGCATCGAAGCCTCGGGGCTGGTCGGCGAAGCCTGAGACCCTTTTGCTTGGCCGCAGGATAGCATAAACATGCCTCAAGCAAGAGGTATCACTATGACTCGTCCTGTCGTTGGCATTTTCGGCAATCAGCACATCCTGAACGAAGACTATCCGGTGCACGCGGGTGGTCTGATGAATTCCGAAGCCATTGCACAAGTGGCAAATTGCATGCCGCTGCTGATCCCGTCGTCGCCAAAGTTCGTTGCGGTGGAAGAACTGCTGGAAACCTGTGACGGATTTCTTTTGACCGGCGGACGCCCGAATGTTCACGCGGAAGAATACGGCGAAAACCATACCGAGGCTTACGGCGATTATGATCGCTGTCGCGACGCTATAACGCTGCCGCTGATCCGCGCCTGCGTTGAGCGTGGTCAGCCGTTTTTGGGGGTCTGCCGAGGGTTTCAAGAAGTCAACGTCGCCATGGGTGGTACGCTTGATCCCGAAATTCGCGATCTTCCCGGGCGGCTTAATCACCGCATGCCCCCCGATGGCACGATCGAAGAGAAATTCGCCCTGCGCCATGATGTAACCTTTTCACCCGATGGGCCGTTTAGCCGCTTGTTCGGGGCCGAAAAGGTGTTGACGAATACGTTGCACGGCCAAGGCATCAAGACGCCCGGCGCGCGAATTGTGATCGACGGCTACGCGCCCGATGGCACGCCCGAGGCGATCTACGTCAAGGATGCACCCGGCTTTACACTGTCTGTGCAGTGGCATCCTGAATACAACGCCGCAAATGATCCGGTGTCGCGCCCCTTGTTCCAAGCCTTTGGGCAGGCGGTGCACGCGTGGCGGTCGGGGTCAGTTGCGACGAAACTCAGCGCTTAGGCCGCGTTTGGGATTGCCACGGCTAAAGCGTCTGGCTGCGTCAGCAAACGGGCTTCATGCGCTTTGAGGCAGGGACGCGCTGTTTCGCCATAGGCCGCGACGTCGTCCTCCAAATGTGGGAACGCCTCAAACAGGCGGGCTTTGCTTTGGGTCGAAATTGTCGAAAGCCCCTGTTCCGAGGCGTAGAAACTTTCGGTCTCAGCGCCTTCGGCGAATAGAATTTGGTGACGATCCAGCATCAGGTGATAATAGGTGACCATGGCTTGCGGTGCCTCAGTCACGCCGGGCATATCCAAAAGGTGCTTGGCCGCCACTAGAAACTCGGGGGCGCCAAACAGCAATTCAGACTGAATGCCGCTTATCAACATGCGATGTTGCGGCGACACCAACAGATCGCGCTCAAGCCCGGGAAGCGCGCCTTTTTCAAACTTGATGGGGGCCAATTTGTCACGCCCGTCCACAGCCCGTGCGCCAATCCAGCGCAGCGTTTGATAGCCATCGTCGCGTGTCAAAACCTTATCGCCAAGGCGCAGGTTTTCGACTGCCTTCGGACCGTCTTGCGTCTCGATCTTCGTGCCAGATGCGAAACAAATGATGTTCTCGATGTCCGAGAAGTTCAGCGTTGTGCCATCAAAAAGCGAGGCAGACCCCGAGAACGATCCTGTGCCGTCATCTGTATAGGTTAGTGTGCTGCGATCCACGAGGCTGTTGAGGTTCAGGGTATCCCCAACCGACTCGTCGTCCTCTTCGCCATCGATCGTGATTGTCGCCGTTCCGACGTCGCCAAAATCGCTGATGACAAAGGTATCGTCACCCGCACCGCCCCAACCGTCATCCCCATGGGCCACGTAAAGCGTGTCGTCACCGTCTTGACCGTAAAGCGAGTCGACACCGGTGCCGCCCGTAAGCGTATCGTCGCCAGCACCGGCATAAAGCGTGTCCGCGCCGCCATCGCCGCTGAGAATGTCGTTTGAGACTTCGCCAACGTCGGGGACGGTTTCAAAATGAACGTCGGTGATCCACAGGGATTGATAGCCGGTGTCACCGTTTGAATAGGAGATTGAAATGCTGCTGACGGGGCCCGCCACAGTGACAAGCGCACTGCCTTCGGCGTCGCTTTCGGCGTCGCCGCCTTCTGCGCCAGTGATCGTGTCGCCCACAACGCTATCCGCGCCCGCCGCCGTGATCGTGACATCAACCGTATTGCCATCGGCATCAAGGGCTGTGACTGAAATAATGTCCTGCCAGCTACCAACGCCTGCGTCGATGTCGTTGATGCGGAACTGAACGTTCGCGACTTCATCCGACATGCCGCTGCCAAAGGCCGCGTTGAACTGGATGTCGGTCGTGACCGTATCGCCGAGACCGTCGCCGCCGATCCAAGCGCTTGACGTCGTATCAAATGGCTCGCCCGTGTCGACGTACATGACGTCATCGTCTTCCACCAACACTGCATCAAGCTGACCGTTGTCGGTGAAGTTGACCGTGACGTCCATCGTGCCGGTGTTCTGGACGAAACCGTTCTCAATATCCGTGCCGTCAATGCCCTGTGCGGTCCAGCTCAGGCTTTCCGCGACCGAGGTCGTGGTGATTTCCTCGCCCCCGTAAATAAGGTCATCACCATCCCCACCCGACAGATCGTCTGCGCCGTCCTGGCCGTAAATCGTGTCGTTGCCGATGCCACCGTTGATCGTGTCGCCGCCAACGTCGCCAAGCATGGTGTCAAAGGCGACATCCGAGATCCACACTGTCTGCACATCTGGCTGGCCGTTGGAATAGATGATCTCAATCTCGCTGGCGGGACCGGCGATCTCAACAAGAACCGAGCCATCCGCCGAACTTGCCGCGTCTCCGCCTTCAATCGCCGAGACGGTTTGACCGACAACCGTATCCCCGCCACTGGCCGTCAAGGTGACGGTGACCGCGTTGCCATCGGCGTCATAGGCATTCACTGTCAGAATGTCCTGATAGAAGCCGGTATACATATCGATGTCATTCAGCCGGAAGCTGATGTTTTCGACTTCATCCGATAACTGAGACCCGGATACCGCTGCAAAGTCGATGACGGTCGTTGCCGTCGCACCAGAGCCGGAGCCGGCGATGAACAGGTTGGAGTTGGGATCAAACGGCTCGCCGGATTGAACGTAGGTCGTGTCTGAACTTTCGACGCCAAAGAACAACGCATTGCCATCATCGACAAAGCTGACCGAGACGTCGATCCCACCCACGGTTTGCGTGAAGCCCGCCGAGACATCCGTGTCATCCGCCGCAACGGACGACCAGTCGGTCATCTCGCTGGATGTCGTCGCCGAGGGGTCATAATCGCCCCAAAGGACATCGTTGCCGTCGCCGCCGTCAATCGAGTCTGCGCCCGCGCCGCCAAAAACAGTATCGTCTCCGGCACCGGACAGGATCGTATCGTCACCGTCGCCCGCAACGACGCTATCGTCCAAACCGCCCGCCCCATAACCGCTTCCGCTGTCGACGGCATCCCCGTCGGCATCAACAAAGGACGAGTCGATCAATTCGCTGGAATTTGTCCCGCTTACCACCTGATCGGAAGTGACGGCCGGGTAGGTGGGTGAGGAGTCGACCTCGCCGGACTGAATTTGCCTCAGGCGTCCCGAGTCAGGGCGAAAGTAAATGTTTCCGTTGGTCGCAAGGTAGTATCGTCCGGTTTCGTATTGGTTTGTCGCGCTGTTGGAATCCCAAAAAATCGCGCCGGTGCCGATCATCGTATCGGTGGTAAACTGAACGCGGGATGTGCTGAGAATATCGCCCGGATCGAGCGTCCCATCCCCCAAAATTACCTGATACCCTCTTGGCATAATCAACCTACAAAACAAACTGGCCCTAAAGGGCCTTTATCCAACAGGTTGGTTCTAGTGCTTGGCTGGGGCGGGAATTCGCTTAAATTGGGGCAAAGTCGTGGCGAATTTTACGACAATTCGACGCGAAAGCGTGGATTGTTTCCAAATTCGGGGGGCAACTTGGGGCCCACTTGCGGCAGTGTCACCAGATTGGGTGTGACAAGTGGCGACTCGACGTTTATTTACATTCAGAATAATGAATTGATAAGGCTTGAACTTCTCAATGGGGGCACAGGATGAGCACGCTTAAATGGATCGATTTACCGCCGGTTTGGCTCATCGCTTTTGGGTTGATAGCATGGGTGCTGGCCACCTATTTTCCGCTCGGCTTGACCTTTGGCGGGGCATGGGCCGATCTGATTGGTGGAATGCTGGTGGGGGGCGGTATCCTGTTGATGTTGCTTGCTATTTACGAGATGCGGCGGATGAAAACCACGGTCATTCCGCATCGCGACGCTGACAATTTGGTGCAGTCCGGCATTTTCAGCAGAACGCGCAATCCGATCTATCTCGGGGACGCAATGATCCTGGCAGGCCTGATCCTGAATTGGAACGCGGTTCTGGCGCTGCCGCTGGTTCCGATCTTCGTCTGGGTGATCGAGAAACGCTTTATCGTACCGGAAGAAGACCGCCTGCGCCGCAAATTTCGGCTGGACTTCGCCAAATACGAACAAAAGGTCAGACGTTGGGTTTAGGTAGTATTACGAACCGTGCCCCGCATTCGGCCTCGTTATATTGTGCAGCCGCAGCATGTCGATTATAGGAAATACAACTGAAAGTTCCGTTTCATCGGTGCTTTCTTGAAAGAGACACAGCAATCTGAGGGGGATTGAGACTTGAAGATCGGAACGCCCAAGGAAGTGTTCGCTGGTGAGAATCGCGTTGCGATGACACCGGAGTCCGCCAAGCAGTTACAGAAACTTGGTTATGAATGCGCAATTGAAGCGGGTGCTGGCGCGAATGCCGGTT